>Ga0335085_10001965_pt1 | contig 40318 bp, 37 predicted proteins | sample Lox_Sample_45_FD_206712 | JGI IMG/M metagenome (GOLD analysis project Ga0335085, IMG submission 206712) | Soil microbial communities from Loxahatchee National Wildlife Refuge, Florida, United States - Lox_Sample_4.5 | ecosystem: Environmental > Terrestrial > Soil > Wetlands | place: USA... | reverse complement strand
CTGGGTGGCACGCAACGTCACCTCGATCTTCGAGAATATCGGCACGGTGCAGGACGGCATGCGCTCGATCGCCGTGCCGCGCCAGATGCCGGATCTGCCCAATGCCGGTGCGCTGCATGTCACGGAAGGCCGCGTCCGCTTCGAGGACGTGCATTTCGGCTACAACACGACGCGCGGCGTGCTGCACGGCATCGACATCGATATCGCGCCAGGCGAGCGCGTCGGCCTCGTCGGCCATTCTGGCGCCGGCAAATCGACGCTCGTCAATCTGCTGCTGCGCTTCTACGAGGTCGAAAGCGGCCGCATCCTGATCGACGGCACCGATATCTCGACCGTCACGCAGGAGAGCCTGCGCGCCCATATCGCGATGGTGACGCAGGACACCTCGCTCCTCCATCGCTCGATCGCCGAGAACATCCGCTACGGCCGGCCCGAGGCCAGCGATGAAGCGGTGCGCGAGGCGGCGCGCCGCGCGCACGCGATCGAGTTCATCGAAGGCCTCGAGGATTGGCAGCATCGCAAGGCGTTCGAGGCACATGTCGGCGAGCGCGGCGTCAAGCTCTCGGGCGGCCAGCGCCAGCGCATCGCCCTGGCGCGCGTGATCCTCAAGGACGCGCCGATCCTCATCCTCGACGAGGCGACCTCGGCGCTCGACAGCGAGGTCGAGGCCGCGATCCAGGAGCAGCTCGATACGCTGATGCAGGGGCGCACGGTGATCGCCATCGCGCATCGCCTGTCGACCATCTCGCGCATGGACCGGCTCATCGTGCTCGATCACGGCCGCGTCATCGAGACCGGCTCGCATGCCGAGCTGGTGCGGCGCGGCGGCACCTATGCGCGCCTGTGGCGCCGCCAATCCGGTGGCTTCGACATCCGCGACGCGACCCTCGAGCGCATCGCCGGCGAGGATTAGCGGCGTTCCGTCACCCTCCCACGCTTCACCTTCTCCCCAGCGGGGAGAGGGAGGGGCCCATCGCGTCAGCGATGGGAGGGTGAGGGGGGACCCGCGGTCAATCCGGCAGGAACTTTTCCGTGTACAGCTTCGCCATATCCGGCGTGGTGTCGACGATCTTCATCTCGACCACGGAATCGCGGATCGCCGCGAGGCCTTTCGGATCGAAATGCCCGTTGTCGGTGATCATCGGCGCCGCTTCGTCGAAGACGCGGCTGATGATCGGCTCGGGCTTCTTCAGCAGCGCCGCGGTGAACTTCACCGCCTCGTCCTTGTGCGTCTTGAAGTAGACCGCGCTCTCGAACCAGCCGGCGAGGAATTTTTTCACGTCGTCGGGATGCTTCGCGATCATGTCGTTCGAGGCGGTGATCACGTGATTGATATAGGCGGTGATCACCTTGCCGAAGCGGACGACGATGCGCGCCTGGCCTTGCGATTCGAGCGTCACCGCGGTGGTGATGTCGAGCGGCGCAGCCGCGACCTGATGCGTCTTCAGCGCCGCGATCTGCGCCTCGGACGCGCCGAGCGGCACGTAGTTGAAGCCGGTCGGTCCCCAGCCTTGCAGGATCGAGAGCTGGCGCACCATCCACTCCGTCTGATCGCCGACCGAGGCGCCGGTGATCGTCTGGCCCTTGAGATCGGCGACGGTCTTGTATTGCGTGTCGGCCCAGGAGGCGAGGGTGATGCCGAGCGGCGGGCCGGCCGCTTCGGCGACCGCCAGGATCGGCGAGCCTTTGGCGATGAACGCCATGCCGGCGCCGCCGCCGATCGCCATGTCGATCGCGCCGGCGGTGTAAGCTTGCTGCTGCTTGGCGTCGCCGAAGAAGCTGGTGATCTCGATCTCGAGGCCGCGCTTCTTGAAGAAGCCTTTCTCGACGCCGAGATCGACCGGCGTGAATTGGAACAGGCCGGGGAACGCCTTGCCAAAGCGGATCTTGTCCTGCGCCTGCGCGTGTCCGGTCCAGCCGAGGGCGAGCAGAATCCCAAGCGCGGCGAAGATTCTCGGCATGTTTTCCTCTCCGGTTCGGGGTTTTGATTGATTGGTGATTTTGCCGCCGATCATGAAGCTTGCGCCCTGCCGCCGCAAGGCGAACGGATTGCGCGCGCTGCGGGCGGAACGCGTTCGCCTTTCGCGAGGAGCAATTCATGTCCCTGATACAGAAACTGGCCGCCGAAGCCATCGGCACTTTCTGGCTCGTTTTCGGCGGCTGCGGCAGCGCCGTTCTCGCTGCGGGCTTCCCCGGTCTCGGCATCGGCTTCGCCGGCGTCGCGCTCGCTTTCGGCCTGACGGTTCTCACCATGGCCTATGCGCTCGGGCCGATCTCGGGCGGGCATTTCAATCCCGCGGTAACGCTCGGCCTCTGGGCCGGCGGGCGCTTTCCGGCGCGCGATATCCTGCCTTATTGGCTGGCGCAGCTCGCCGGCGCGATCATCGCCGCGGCGGTGCTCTATTTCATCGCCAGCGGCAAGGCCGATTTCGCCGTCGGCGGCTTCGCCTCGAACGGCTATGGCGCGCATTCGCCCGGCGGCTATTCGCTCGCCGCCTGCTGCGCCGCCGAGATCGTGCTCACCTTCGGCTTCCTCATGGTGATCCTCGGCGCCACCGACGCGCGCGCGGCGGCCGGCTTCGCGCCCTTGGCGATCGGCCTGGCGCTGACGCTGATTCATCTCGTCTCGATCCCGGTGACCAACACCTCGGTCAATCCGGCGCGCAGCACCGGACCGGCCCTGTTCGCCGGCGGCTGGGCGCTGGCGCAGCTCTGGCTGTTCTGGGTCGCGCCGCTGATCGGCGGCGCGCTCGGCGGCTGGATCTATCGCGCGGTGCTGACCACCGCGCCCGTTGGCAAGCCGGCGGCCGCGAAGCTTTAGCCGCCGCGCGCTTCCCGGATCGCGCGCCACACGCGCTCGGGCGTCGCCGGCATCTCGACATGGCGGACGCCGAGCTCCGATAGCGCGTTGCAGACCGCGTTGATGCAGGCGCCGAGCGCCGGCGTCGTGCCGCCTTCGCCGCCGGGGCGGATGCCGAATTTGTGGCTCGTCGCCGGCACCTCGATCAGCTCGCAATCGAACGACGGCAGGTAGTCGGCGCGCGGCACCGCGTAATCCATGAACGAGCCGGCGAGCATCTGGCCGCTGTCGCGGTCGTAGGCGACGTCCTCGAGCATCGCCTGGCCGATGCCTTGCGCCGCCGCGCCATGCGTCTGGCCGTGAAGGATCAGCGGATTGACCGCGCGCCCGACATCGTCGGCGCCGTACCAGCCGACGAGCTGGACATAGCCGGTATCCGGATCGACCTCGACCTCGCAGATATGCGTGCCCGACGGGAAGGCGCCGACCGAGACGGTGTGATCGCCGATGCCCTCGAGCTTGCCTTTGAGATCGTCGGGCAGGTCGTTGCGCGTCGCCGCCGCTTTCGCGACCTCGAACACCGTCATGCGGCGGTCGGTGCCCTCGATGGCGAAGACGCCTTTGCTGAATTGAATATCGGCGACGCTCGCCTCGAAGAGATGCGCCGCGATCTTCTTGCCTTTCTCGATGATCGCGTCGGTCGCCTCGCCGATGGCGAGGCTGGCGATGCGCATCGAGCGGCCGGAATGCGAGCCTCCGCCGGCCGAGACCCGATCCGTGTCGTGGGCGATGAAATCGATCGTGTTGAACGGCACGCCGAGCCATTCGCAAATCAGCTGCGGGAAGCTGGTCTCGTGGCCCTGGCCGCTGTTCATCGTGCCGAGCACGAGCTCGACGCGGCCTTGCGGGCTCACCGTCACCTCGGCGCGCTCGCGCGGCGCGCCGCCGGCGCCCTCGATGTAGTTCGAGATGCCGATGCCGCGCAGCTTGCCGCGTTTCTTCGCTTCGGCCTTGCGCGCGGCGAAGCCCTTGTAATCGGCGAGACGCAGCGCCGCATCGAGGCCGCGCTCGTATTCGCCGTTGTCGTAGGTGATGCCGACGCCGTTCTTATAAGGGAAGGCGTTCGGGCGGATGAAGTTCTTGCGCCGCAGCTCGACCGGATCGAAGCCGCATTGCTGCGCGGCGAGATCGACGAGGCGCTCGATGATGTAGATCGCCTCGGGCCGTCCGGCGCTGCGATAGGGCGTCGTCGGCACGGTGTTGGTCATCACCGCCGCGCCGCGGAAATGCACCGCCGGAATATCGTAGACCCCCGACATGATGCCGAGGCCTTTCCTGAGCGGCGTGAAATGCGCGCAATAGGCGCCGATATTCGAGAGGTTGGTGCCGCGGATGGCGAGGAACCTGCCGTCGGCATCGAGCGCGAGCTCGACGCTCGAGGTCAGGTCGCGGCCTTCGTAATCGGTCAGGAAGCATTCGCTGCGGTCGGCCAAAAATTTCACCGGCCGGCCGAGCTTCTTCGCCGCCCACGGCAAGAGCGCGTATTCGGCGAAGAAGGTGTTGCGCGTGCCGAAATTGCCGCCCATGTCGCCGCACATCGCGCGGCATTGCTCGATATCGATGCCGAGCGCGCCGGCCAAAGTCTGGCGCTCGCGCACCATGCCGCCGCCGGTGCCGGCCCAGATCGTGTAGCGGCCTTTCTCGTCGATGAAGCCGAGCGCGGCGCGCGGCTCCATCGGCGTGCCGGTGACGCGGTTGATCCAGGTCGAGAATTTGACGACGTGCTTGGCCTTGGCGAAGGCCGCGTCGGTCTTCGCCTTGTCGCCGACCTCGGCATCGATCGCGGTGTTGTCGGTGCGGTCGTCCCAGACATGCGCCGCGCCCGGCTTCACCGCATCGGCGGCGCGCACGATCGCCGGCAGCACTTCGTAATCGACCTCGACCAGCTCGGCCGCGTCATGCGCCTGGTCCAGCGTCTCGGCGATCACCATCGCCACCGGCTCGCCGCAATACTGGACCTTCTTGTCCGGCATCGGCAAATGGCGCGCGTGATAGACCTTGTAATCGGGCTTCAAGGTGAGATCGACATCGGGCGGGCCGATATAAGAGGCGGCATGCGGGATCGGCTTGCGCCCGTCGGCGACCCAATCGGCGCCGGTCAGCACCGCGACAACGCCCGGCGCCTGCTTGGCGGCACTCGTGTCGATCCGCTTCAGCCGCGCATGCGCGTGCGGGCTGCGCACCATCGCGGCGAAGACCATGTTCGGCATCACGACATCGGCCGCGTATTTGCCCCGGCCGCGCAGCAGCCGCAGATCCTCCTGGCGCGGCAAAGCCTGCCCGATGCCCTCGCCGGTCGGTTTCTCGCTCATTTTCTCCGAACTCCCAAAATCCCCAGAAGCGGCGCGGGTTTTTTTGCCGCCGCTCGACTCGTTGAAGGCCGGAGAGAACAGGGAAGCGGCGGAGGAGTCAAATCGCCGCGAGGCGGGCGGAACGCCCACGGCGCGGGCAAGAAAAGCACTGCCTCAGGGCGATGGATATGATAGGCGTAGTCCGCTCGGATTGTGCGCGTGGTTGGGGGTAATTGTGACGCGAAATCGGGGAGGCTGCCGCGCTCGCGCGGTGTCGTGGCGGGGTCCGCTGCTGGTTTCTCTCGTCGCTTTGCTCGCGGGTCTGGGGACGGGCGCGCCGACCGGCGCCTGGGCCAATCCGACCGGCGGCACGGTCGCCGCCGGCACGGCGACGATCAGCAGCGCCGGCAAGACACTGACCGTCAATCAGACCAGCAACCGTGCCGTGATCAATTGGCAGGGTTTCTCGATCGGCGCGGGCGAGACGACGCGACTCAACCTGCCGTCCTCGCTCTCGGCGATCCTCAACCGCGTGACCGGTACCGATCCGTCGCTGATTGCGGGCCATCTCAGCTCGAACGGCCAAGTCTATCTCATCAACCCGAACGGCATCGTCGTCGGCCCCCATGGCCGCATTGACACTGCCGGCTTCGTCGCCTCGACCCTGAACGTCCCGAACGACGCGTTCATGGCCGGCGGCGGCCTGACCTTCAAAGGCGATTCCGGCGCCGGCATCCAGGTGCTGGGCAGCATCAAGGCATCGAACGGCGACGTCGTGCTGATCGCGGCCATGGTCGACAATCAGGGGAATATCGCAGCGCCCAACGGCCAGGCGATCCTCGGCGCCGGCGGCGAGGTCTTCTATATCCCCGACGGGCAGAGCGACATCGTCATCAAGGCGCCGCCGACCAACGGCGCGGCCTCGGTCAGCAACAGCGGCACCATCGCCGCCGCCTCGGTGCAGATGAAAGCGGCGGGCAGCGCCTACGCGCTCGCGGTCAACAACAGCGGCCTCGTCTCGGCGACCGGCGTTTCGACGCGCGGCGGCCGTATCGTGCTCGACGGCGGCGACGGCGATGTCGTGCATACCGGCACGATGACGGCGGCCGGCGGCGCGGCCACGATCAACGGCGGCCAGGTCACGGTCAGCGGCACGGTCGATGTGTCGGCGCCGCGCGGCGGCGGCAGCATCGCCGTCACCGCCAAGAAAACCGCCACCGTTGCCAAGTCCGCGGCGCTCAAGGCCAGCGCGACGACGATCGGCAATGGCGGCAGGATCACGGTCAAGGCGCAAGGCAAGGCCGATGTCGAAGGCAGCCTCGAAGCCAAGGGCGGGCCGCAAGGCGGCGATGGCGGCAGCGCGGAAGTGTCCGCGCCCGAAGTCGCTTTCACCGGCACAGTCGATACGATGGCACCCCAGGGCAAGACGGGCTCGTTCCTGCTCGATCCGGCCGACGTCGACATCTGCCTGGTGACTTGCAGCAACACGCCGCTGTCGGTGCTGACAGTCGACATCGCGCTACTCACTTCGAATTTCACCGTCACCGCGACGAACAGCATCAGCGTCGATTTCCCGATCAGCAGTACAGGGACCAATACGCTCACGCTCGATGCGCCGAACACGATGCTCAATGCCGCGATCTCGCTGCCCAACGGCACGCTCGAATTCGCCAATTCGACCGCGACGACGAACGGCGCGGTGAACGGCGCCGGTGCCGCGATCACGGCGAGCCGAGTCCTGGTCGACGGCAGTTACGCGAGCGTCAATCTGTCCAATGCGGGGAATACCGCCTCGACGCTCAGCTTCCTCGGCGGCGCGACGGTTTCGGGCGGTTTCGCCTTCTCGACCCTCGGCGCGCTCGACGTCAGCGCCGGCACGCTGACCGCGGGCGCCGTCACCATCCTCTCGGCCGGCAATCTGTCGGTCGAGGCCAATACCCTCATCGATTCGAGCGGGACGAAGACGCTCGGCTCGGTCGGCGGCACGTTCATCAACAACGGCGGCTCCGGAATCTTCACCGGCGCCGGGCGCAATCGGATCTATGCCGCGACCGATGTCGGCCTCACCCAGGGCACCGTTCTCGGGGGCTTCCTCAACTATCCGCAATTCAATCCGGTCTCGATCGGCAGCGACCCTCTGTCCAATGTCGCGAATATCGTCTACGTCGCGCAATCGAGCCTGCTGCCGCCCATGACCGTCACGGCGAACGATCAAACGACCGCCTATGGCGTACCGGTCGCGGGCTACACCGCCTCTTTCATCGGCGGCACGAGCGCCAATCTCGCGAGTCCGGTGCAGTTCCAGATCGTCGGCGGCCCGGCGGTCAATGCCGGCACCTATACGCTCCAGCCTTTCGGCGCGGTCTCATCGACGCGGGCGCTGAGCTTTGCCAATGGAACGCTGACGGTGCACCCGACCTTGCTCACGGTCACGGCGAACAATGTGACCAGGCTGCAAGGCGCGGGCGCGCCGGCGTTCAGCGCGAGCTATTCGGGGCTGATCAACGGCGATAACACGAACAACATTCTCGTGTTCTTCACCTCGCAGGGCTTCTCGACCTCGCCGCCGGGAACCTATTCGATCCAGCCTTTCGGCTTCTCGCAGAACCCGAATTACACGCTGCAATTCGTCCCCGGCACGCTGACCATCGTCAAGGCGCCGCCGCCATCGCTCAATCCCTTCACAACGTTAACGGTCACCTACACGCCGGGCACGCTTAATCCCACGACCACGACGCCCACGGTGACGACGACGGGAACGCCGACCACCCTCACGCAAGAGGAGGTCAACCCGACGCAGGCGCAGATCACTGTCAAAGTGACGGTCGGCACGCCGCTGGAGATCTTCGGTCCGCTGGCCGAGAAGCTCCTCGATGAATTCGCCGCGACTTTCGATCCGCCGGCGAATGACGCGACGATCCTGTTGGCGCTGCAAAGTCCGGAGATCGCGCCGACCATCATGTCGATGCTCAACAATTTCTTGCTCAACCAGCTCGACGATATTCTGAACAAGCCGCAACCCTGGACGGCTGACGAGACGGCCTTCGTCAACGGCTTCCTCAGCTACATCAATGCGCAGCGCGCGGCGGCGGCGAACAAGGCGATGGCGGATTACGAGGCCTGGGCGAAAGCCACGGTCGCGGCGGAAGACGCCAAGATCAAGAGGGATACGGGCCAGGAGCAGTTGATGGAAATGGCCGCGCTCTCGGCCAACCCGCCGATACCGCCCGGCGACTTCCTCGCCGAAGCGTCGCTCGGCATGGTCTTGACTGGTGCGCAAGCCGACCTGGTGCTGGCGCAAAAGTCGGCGGGATACGAAGTTGCCGAGTATCTCAATGGCACGGCGAGCGCGGGCTATCTCGCTTACATCAACGGCACCGGTTTCGAGCTTGGCGGCAAAGGTCTGAAGATCGCGACCAGCGTTACGAAGATAACGGAAGGCGAGGAGGAGGGCGTAAGTCTGCAAGGCACCTGGAGGGCCTACCGAGCCATGACCTCGGAGCAGAAGAAGCAATGGCAGCTCGATAACCCCGACGAGTGGTCGCAACTGAAACAGAGCATGAAAACAACGAGCACCGGAACGCAGACCGCGACGGAGACCACGGAGACGACGACGGAGACCACGAAGGTGACGCAGACCACGACCAAGATCCTGACGGCTGCCGATACGCTCGAAGCGGTCGGCCGCGTCGCCGCGGTTGCGGGCGTTGTCGGCGAGGTCGGTGCCATCCTCCTCCAAACCGCCGCCACGGCCACGGAATATGCCGTGGCGCAGGCTTACAACGATGCCTTTACCGCCTCGGTCAATAAGGCGATGACGCCGATCGGCGTCGACCAACTCAAGGCGATGATGAAGACGGGCGAGGCGATGACCTATCTCGAGGCGCTCATGGCCGGCGGTAATCCGGACGCGATCGATACCTCGTTCAAAGCCGTGAAGCCGGACATGCCGCTAAACCAGATCGTCAACATCACCAAGAATCTCTGATGCGGCCGCTCGTTTCTTGCGTCGCGCTGATCGCGGCGGCGATACTGTTTTTCGGCAACGCGCCGGCGCACAGCCAGGCGCCCGGCGCGCCGCCACAAAAATCAGGGCCGAAGAATGCGACGTCGCCCGCGACGGCAACGCCGCAAGCCGAGCCGCCGATCGCGGGCCTCGTCTTCCTGCCGCGCGGCGAGGATGTGGTCGCTGCCGGCGTGCCGCAGCCCGCGGGGCAGTACGACGCGTCGCGCGTGCCGGCGCTCGCCACGCCCGACGCGCAAGCAGCGCTGCGCATGTATATCGGCCTGCCGCTCAGCCAGGTCCTGCTCGACTCCTTGCGCGCCGCCATCGGCAAATATTACGGCAGCATCAACCGGCCTTTCGTCAGCGTCGCGATCCCGAAGCAGGACGTGACCGACGGCGTGGTCCAGGTGGTGGTGATCGAGGGCCATCTCGGCAAGCTCGGCGTCGCCGGCAATCGCTGGTTCGACGCGCAGCAATATCGCGACGCGATCCGCCTCCAGCCCGGCGACCCGATCGACAATGCCGCGCTGCAATCCGATATCGACTGGATCAACGCCAATCCCTATCGCCATGCCACCGTCGCCGCCAGCGCCGGCGCGCAGCCCGGCGCGACCGATCTGACGGTGCAGGCCCAGGACCGTTTCCCGTTCTCGGCCAGCGCCGGCATCGACAACACCGGCAACAGCAGCACCGGCCTCTATCGCGCCTGGACCGCGCTCGATTGGGGCAACGCGCTGTGGCGCGGCGACGATCTCAGCTACCGCTTCACGACCAGCCCCGAGGATCCGCGGATGCTGAAGCAGCACGCCGCGAGCTACACCGGCTATCTGCCGTGGCGCGACACGCTGAACCTCGCGGCGAGCATGGTCGACAGCCGCACGCGCGGCACCAGCTCGCCGATCTCGACCACGGGCCATAACGATTATCTCAGCCTGCGCTATCAGCACGGCCTGCCGATCTTGCAAATCCCGGGGTTCGGCGCGCTGACCCAGACCGTCACCGCCGGCTACGACTTCAAGAGCAGCAACAACAACATCCTCTTCGGCGGCGTGTCGGTGTTCCCGACCACGACCGAGATCGATCAATTCGCCGGCGTCTATGGCGCGAGCCTGCCCGACGCGCTTGGCTCGACGCATCTGGCCCTGACCTTCATCGGCAGCCCCGGCAATCTCAGCGGCCTCAACAAGACCGCGCTCTTCCAGACGCAGCAGGCGGGCGCGCGCGCCGATTACGTCTACGGCAACATCGCGATCGAGCGGCTGACCGAACTCGCCCTCGGCGCGAGCTGGGACGCGAAGGCGTTCTATCAGCGCAGCAACGGCGCGCTGCTCGCGAGCGAGCAGGTGCCGTTCGGCGGGCCGACCGCCAATCGCGGCTTCGTCACGGCGGGCGCGACGCGCGACGAAGGCTTCCAGATGCAGCACGAGCTGCGCGCGCCGGCGCTCGCGCCGAACCTGCCGCATCGCCTCGGCGTCGAAGGCTGGCAGGACCAGTTCCTCGCTTTCCTCTTCTTCGATTACGGCATCGGCTGGAACCATCCGCCGCCGGGCACGCGCAACGACAGCTGGCTTTCCGAAATGACGATCGGCCCGGGCTTCAGCTATCAGCTCGAGCGCTATCTCACCATGCGCTTCACCTACGGCGTGCCGCTGCAGCGCGTCGGCTTCACCGGCGACACGCTGCGCTCGCAATTCGCGGTGACGCTGACGTATTGAGCGGGAACAACGCGCGCCCGATCACGGCGCGGCTGTGGCGGCGGATTCGGGTTTCAGCGCGCGCAGCGCCGGGCTCAGCGTCTCGGTCATCAGCGCGTGAATGCCTGCCGCGTTGAGGTGACAGCACCAATCGATATAGAACGTCTCCGGATGACGATCGAAGGCGGCGGTCGCGTCGATGAAATCGACCCCGGCGGAGGTTAGGCGCGGGCTCGCCGCGAGCAGCGCCCGATAGGTCGGAGGAATGATCTCGGAGAGCGGCGCGACCGGCGGCTGCGCGAACCGCTTGCGTTCCACGTCGGAAAACGGCTTCGCGCCGAAATACTGGTTCGGCTCGAGCATATGCACATACGCCGCGCCGATGCTCTTCGCCAGCGCCGCCATGGTCAGCGAATTCCGCACCCACACATCGACGATACCGCCCAGCGCCGCCTGGAAATCGGTGGACGGCGTCTCGTTCAAGAGCTCGATGTAGAAGCGCCCGGGCACGATCTCGCTGTTCCGCTCCTCGAGCTGCACGTTCTCCGCGCTCAAGCGATCGCGCGACAGCACCAGCCAGTAATAGCGGAGGGCGGAGCGCGTGCCGGCCGCGGCACGACCGAGCGCCGCGATCCGCGCGCGGGTCGCGGCCGCCCGGTCGACGAGCTCCTTCGACACCATCAGATTCTGCAAGCCGATCAGCAGCCGCGCCGTCGGCATCATCGGATCGACGTGGTAGCGAACCATGTTGTCCCAGGAAAAATAGCCGCTGCCAACGCCGTCCATGTTGATGATGAGATCGAAGCGCTGACCCAGGGTGATGAAATAGTCGAGGATCAGCGATTGTTGCGGTGCTTTGACTCCGCCCGTCGCGAAATTGAAGACGACGATGTGGCGCCCGGCGAGCGCGGGATTCTGCGCGAGCGCCGCGGCGATGTCTTCGCGGCCGTCGAGCGCCAGCGGTATCGCCGTCGAGCTGCCGAAAATCCCGACGACGAAATCGTTCGGCGACAGATCGGTGACGGGGTAGTCCCTGTCCTGCGTGAAGCCGTAATTGTTGGCGCGCCAGTAAATATAATCCGGCGGGGTATCGAGGCCCTCGAACTCATGCAGATAATTCGGCAGCCAGCTCGGCGCCAGCCGGAAACCCGGATGTCGCACCGCCACCAGATAGGGGCTGAGCAGGTTGGGGAATTCCTGCGCCGGATCGGCGGCGGCCGCCGCCGCCGCGGCCGGTGGCGGCACGACCGCCCGCAGCCAGAAAAATTCCCGGTGCCCGACCGTGTAATAGAGGCCGAAGACGAGCTCCGTGCCGATCAGGCTCGTGATCGCCGTGATGCCGATGAAGGCGAGGGCGCGCAGCGTGCGCGCGAGCGGGCCGCGCCGCCGCCGCCTGATCGTTGCGCTCATACCCGCATCCCCCAATCACCGGCGCGGTGCGGTCTTCGCCGCGCCGATCAACTCGCGATCGATGCCGAAGAGAAACAGGGAAGCGGGCGGGGTGTCAAATTGTGGCACCCTTTTTGACGTTTCGCATTTGCGAAGGCCCGGGAAGTGTTGGAAAAGCCAAATTCCCCTTGCCCGTCCCCCGATTCGGCGCGACCATCGAATTCTGATGTCAGGCGCGGTCGAATAGCCCGCCCGATCGCGGCAGGCTTTCGCCGCGTCCCCCACGGACGCGAAGGAGGCGTGCAAATGAGCGACAGACCCACGGGGCCGCGCTGCGCGGCTTTGGTCGGCCCTTACCTCTCCGGCAAGACAACCCTGCTCGAGGCTTTGCTGTTCGCCTCGGGCACGATCAACCGACACGGCACCCAGAAAGACGGCAACACGGTCGGCGACAGCGCGCCCGAGGCGCGGGCGCGCTCGATGTCGACCGAGATCAACGTCGCGCGCGCGGCCTATCTCGACGATCCCTGGACCTTTCTCGATTGCCCCGGCTCGGTCGAGCTCGCCTGGGAAGCGCAGAACGCGATGCTCGCGGCCGATGTCGCGGTCGTCGTCTGCGAGCCCGAGGTCGAGCGCGCCTTGACGCTCGGCCCTATCTTCAAATTCCTCGACGATCATGCGATCCCGCACATGGTGTTCATCAACAAGATGGACACGGCCTCGGCGCGCGTCTCCGAAGTGCTCGCGGCGCTGCAAGGCGTGTCGCAGCGGCCGCTGGTGCTGCGCGAAGTGCCGACATCCGGCGGCGATCATCCCGACGGCTATATCGATCTCGTTTCCGAGCGCGCTTACAAATACAAGCCCGGCCAGGCCTCCGATCTCATCAAGCTGCCCGATGCGATGCTCGATGAGGAAAAGACCCTGCGCGCCGGCCTCGTCGAGAAACTCGCGGATTTCGACGACAAGCTGCTCGAGCAGCTCCTCGAAGACGTTCAGCCCTCGAAAGAGGACATCTACCGCCACCTGACGCAGAATCTCACCCGCGATCTGATCGTGCCGGTGTTCCTCGGCGCGGCGGCGCAGGATCACGGCGTGCGCCGTCTCTTGAAGGCGTTACGCCACGAGACGCCGGACGTCGCGACCACCGCCGCGCGGCTGAAGCTCGATCCGAAATCGGGCGACACGGTCGCCAATGTGATCAAGACCTATCATCCGCCGAATGCCGGCAAGCTGTCGCTGGTGCGCGTCTGGAGCGGGCAGGTGAGCGAAGGCATGAGCCTCAACGGCGTGCGCGTCGCCGGCGTGCTGCGCCTGCTCGGGTCGCAATCGACGAAGGCGAATGGCGCCGCGCCGGGCGAGGTCGTGGCGCTGGCGCGCATGGAAGGCATCGCCAGCGGCACGGTGCTGTCGAGCGGCGCGGCGCCGCCGGCTTTCCCGAAGATCGCGATCCCGGCGCCGGTCTACGGTCTCGCCATCGCGGCGCAGAACCGCAACGAGGATGTGAAGCTTTCTGGCGCGCTGCATCGCCTGATCGAGGAAGATCCGACGCTCTCGGTCGAGCACAATGCCGAGATGCAGGAGCAGGTGCTCTGGGGCCAGGGCGACATCCATCTGCAGATCGCGCTCGACCGGCTGAAGCATCGCTTCAACCTCGGCACGCTCGCGCGCAAGCCGCAAGTGCCGTACAAGGAATCGATCAAGCTGCCGGGCTCGATCCATTCGCGCTTCAAGCGCCAATCCGGCGGCCACGGGCAATTCGCCGACATCCAGATCGAGATCAGGCCGCTGCCACGCGGCACCGGCCATGTCTTCAAGGATGCGGTGGTCGGCGGCGCCATCCCGCGCAACTACATCCCCGCGGTCGAGGAAGGCGTCGCGGAATATCTCCATCGCGGGCCGCTCGGCTTCCCGGTGGTCGATGTCGCGGTGACCTTGATCACCGGCCAGTTCCACGAGGTCGACAGCTCGGACCAGGCGTTCAAGACGGTCGCGCGCCAGGCGATGAGCGAGGCGATGCCGAAATGCAATCCAGTGTTGCTCGAGCCGATCTGCCACGTGTCGATCTCGGTGCCGAACGCCTTTACCTCGCGCGTGCAGCGCATCGCCTCGGGCCGGCGCGGCCAGATCCTCGGCTTCGACGGCAAGGAAGGCTGGGACGGCTGGGACCAGGTCGAAGCCAACATGCCGATGTCGGAGCTGCACGACCTCATCGTCGAGCTGCGCTCGGTGACCCTCGGCGTCGGCACCTACTCGGCCAAATTCGACCATTTGCAAGAACTCACCGGCAAGCTCGCCGAGAAGGTCCTGCAAACGCGGGCGGGCGAGGCGGCGCAGTAAGCGCGATCGACATGGTTGTCTTGCCCCTCCCCCCTTGAGGGGGAGGGTAGGGAGGGGGGGCCTCACCCCGCGCATTCGCTGTTGCATACCCCCCACCCGCAACGCTTTGCGTTGCCTCCCTCCCCCTCAAGGGGGGAGGGCCTCTGAATTCCTCTCTGACATCGCTTTAATCCGCCTCGCTCATTCGTGAGCGCGGGGGCGTAACCTTTCCTGCGTGGCCCGCGTATACTCTGGCAGAGAGCGGAGGGATCGCGATGTTGATCAAGGTGAAACGCGGCTGGGAAATGCGCGAGAGCGCAGCGACGCCGGAATCGGTCTATCTCAATCGCCGCACGCTGGTCAAAGCGATGGGCGTCGGCAGCATCCTCGCCGGCGCCGGCCTGCCGCTGGGCTCGGCGTTCGCCGCCGACAAGCAAGACGACATGGCCGATCCCTCGGCCGGGCTTTATCCCGCCAAGCGCAACGAGAAATACACGGTCGATCGGCCGATCACCGACGCGAAGTATTCGACCAACTACAACAACTTCTACGAATACAGCGACGACAAGGACTGCGCCGCGCTGGCGCAGCAGCTCAAGGTGCGGCCGTGGACGATCACCATCGACGGCATGGTCGAGAAGCCGATCACCCTCGGCATCGACGATCTCTTGAAGCAGGTGCAGCTCGAAGAGCGGCTCTATCGCCACCGCTGCGTCGAAGGCTGGTCGATGGCGGTGCCGTGGACCGGCTTCCCGCTGAAGAGCATCGTCGATCTCGCCAAGCCCTTGTCGAGCGCGACCTATCTCCACATGACGACGTTCAAGGATGCGTCGATGGCGCCGGGCCAGAGGAAATCCTTCTTCTATCCCTGGCCCTATCTCGAAGGCCTCACCATGGCCGAGGCGAACAACGAGCTCGCGTTCATCGGCACCGGCATGTACGGCAAGCCGATGCCGAAACAGGACGGCGCGCCGATCCGCCTGATCACGCCGTGGAAATACGGCTTCAAATCGGTCAAATCGATCACCCGCTTCACCTTCACCGATAAACGGCCGGTGACCTTCTGGGCGAAGGTCGGCCCGAGCGAATACGGCTTCTGGGCGAATGTGAATCCGGCCGTGCCCCATCCGCGCTGGAGCCAGGCGACCGAGCGGGTGCTGGGCGGCGACGAGCGCGTGCCGACCCAGATCTGGAACGGCTATGGCGAATTCGTCGCGGCCATGTATGACGGTCTCAAGAGCGAAAAGCTCTTCATGTGAATCAAGGGGCTAAGTATCAGGATTTCCTAGAGATTTTAGGAATCGGTCCGAAGTTATTGTAAACAATGGATTCTTTGTGATAGGCTCCCGGGTAACCTTTAATCCGGGAGCCTCTCATGCGTGTTTCTCTATGCTTGGCTTTGGGTGCCGCGCTGCTGCTGTCGGCTTGCGGCCAGACCCCGACCGATCGAGCCATGACCGGCGCCGGCTTCGGCGCGGCCGGCGGCGCAATCGTCGGCGCGCTCGCCGGGGCGCCGATGATCGGGGCCCTGGTCGGCGGCGCGGCCGGCGCGGTCGCGGGCGCGGCAACCGACCCCTCCGAGATCTATCTCGGCAATCCGGTCTGGAAGTAGCCTTAAGAGTCGTCTGAAACCGGCAAACGGCGCGGGATTCCGCGCCGTTTTACGTATGGGCGGCGTGGTCCGCCTGGGCAGCCAAGCGCTCGAACTGCTCGGCAAGTTCGAGCAATTCCTGTTTGACGTCAGGGCTGATCACGAGGCTGACGAGGGCCCGGATCTGGCGCCCCTGCTCGCGGTAATAGTCAGCCCGGGATTCCGTGTCCGACATAATCGACTGCGCCGTCCATGACCCCGACCACGGCGGTAGCAAAGCAACCAATTGGGGCTATCTTGTGACGGTTGTGGCAACGGCAACGCGACACTGCCAGCACGCCAGCGCTTGCCTCAGGCGAGCGCAGCAAACACCGTCATCGCGTCGTCGAGCTTGCCGTAGGTGAAGCGATAGCAGCCGCTCGCGGCGAAGATATCGCCGAGCAGCTTGAAGCCCGCCGCGCCGTGCAGGCTGTAATTCATCGAATTGTGGGCGATCTCCATCAGCCCCGCGGCTCTCGACCACGGGGCGAGCCGCGCCTCCGCATCCTTCTCCCAGCGCGGAAAGATGATCCAGCCGATTGGTGCGGATTCATGACTGCGCGCGATGCTCTCGGCCGGCGCGCGCATCAGCGCGACGGTGCCTTTCGCCGTGTCGTGCGTCTCGGCGCTGAACACCGCATCCGGCGCGTAAGCGCGCATCAGCGCGATCGAGTTGTTCTTGAGATTGATCGGGCGCGCCAGCGGCACGACATGGCGATCGCCCGGGCGGATCAGCGCGAGCTCGTCGGAGAGCAAGCGCCAGCCGCCGCGCTGCACCAGCGCCGCGGTGAGCGTCGATTTGCCGGCGCCTGGCGCGCCCGGCAGGATCGCGACGCGGCCGTTGCGCTCGATCGCCGCCGCATGGACGACGAGATATTGATGCGCCTGCGCCGCGATCGCGTAGTTGAGGCCCCATTCGAACATCGGCAGCGCCTGGTCCGCGGGCAGCGGCTTGAACGGGCTGGTGCCGTCGATCAGGAACCGCGCTTGCGGCCGGATCCAGCGATGCGCGAATTTCCCCGGCGCGAGCGCGACATGGAAATCGCAGAACTCGTCCGCGTCGATGAAGGATTCATCGGGATAGAGCCGATGCAAGCCGTCGACGACGACGCCGAACGGCGTCTCGAGACGCGCGGCGAACGGCCCGAAGCGCAGCGCCAGCGAAATCATGCCGCGTCTTTCCGCTCATCGTCCGCGAGCAGATCGAGGCGCGCGAAGAGATCGAGGGCGCGCGCGATCACCGCGTCGCGATCGATCGCCGGCGGCAATTCGATCTCTTCCGCGGCGGCGGCGGCGATCGCTTCATCGCTCGCGGGCGCGCGCGTCAGCAGGCGGAACAGCCAGGCGGCGAGATCGGCGAAATGATGCGTGTCGCCAGTGCGATCGTTATAGGCGACGATCTCGCCGTCCCATTCGCGCCAATGCACGAAAGCGCCGATGCGTCGCGTCACGGCCGCTTCCGTCATGGCGTCGCTCAGGTGTTGACGTTGAGCGCGGCGAACTGGGTGGCGAGGCTGTTCAGCGCGCTTTGCGCCGAGCTCGTGCTGGTCGGCGTCGTCATCCACACGGCGCGGACCTTCTGCTGCACCTGCGCCAGCGACTCCGAGAAATTGTTCGGCGAAAACGCCGCCGCGTTGAGCAGCGCCGCCGCGACCTGCTCGCCGAAGACGGCCGCGTTGAGCGTGGTCTGAACGCCGCCGATCTTGATTTGGATGCTAAGCCCGCCTTGCAGCGCCGAGAGCATCGATTGCGAGCCGACGATCCAGCCGCTGCCGAAGCCGGGGCTGCCGGCGGCGCTGGTGAAATTCGTCGACGGGAAGAAGCCGGTGCGCTGCCAGAGCTGGTTGGTGCCGGCAAGGCTCGCCCAGGTGCCGGGCGTCAGGCCGCAATTGACGCCGTTCGGCAGCGGATGCGAGAGATTGCCCGAGAGCGCGTTCGAGACCGAGCATTGGTGGGTCATCGCCAGCGCCGGCTTGCTCGCCAAGGTCACGGCGATCGGAATCCCGCCCAGGATGATGCGGCGCCCCGGATTGCGCGGCGCATCGCTCTCGGCCGCCGGGCGCGGCGGTTGGTCGGCGGGGGTCGGGCGCTCCTGGGTCATCGCGGCAATCGGCCTGATCGGGGTTAACTCCTTCATTTTTATCGATGAAGCTTAAGAAACGATGAGGTTGTGGGACCCGGCGCGCCGGCCGGGGAGGGTGAGGGTGCTCATCGATACGTTGACGTATCGCTATGAAACGGATACGTTTCGTATGTTCCAGCGAGGAGAAAGCCGATGGCCGCGTGTTTCCGCTATCTCGTCAACGACGTGAAAGCCTCGATCGATTTCTACACCCAGCATCTCGGCTTCAAGCTCGAGATGCATCCGGCGCCGCCCTTCGCCGAGATCTCGCGCGGCGACATGCATCTTTATCTGACGCAGCCTTCGGGGCAGGGCGCCGGCGGCGGCGCGCCGATGCCCTCGGGCGAGCAGCAGAAGCCGGGCGGCTGGAACCGCATCCATCTCATCGTCGAGAATCTCGATGGCATGATCGCCAAGCTCAAACCCGCCGGCGCGCGTTTCCGCAACGAGGTCGTGCAGGGCACCGGCGGCAAGCAGATCCTGCTCGAGGATCCGTCAGGCAATCTGATCGAGCTGTTCGAGCCGAACACCCGCGCCTATCGCGCGCCGGGATCGGGCGGCGCCCCCGGCGGCAGGCCCTAACCGAAAGCATGCCGCCCGCGCTCAAGCGCGCGCCCGATCCGCGCATCGAGCGCTCGCGGCAGGTGATTCTCGCCGCCGCGCTCGAGGAGCTCGGCGCGAGCGGCTATGGCGGCTTCGCCATCGAATCGGTGGCTTCGCGCGCCGGCGTCGGCAAATCGACCATCTATCGCCACTGGCCCGACAAGCTGGCGCTGATCGCCGATACGTTCCGGACGCTGCATCAGGAAGGCGGCCCCGATCTCGCCACCGGCTCGGCACGCGACAAGCTGCGGCGCATTCTCGCCCATGTCGCGGATGTGCTGGCGAGCTCGCCGTTCGGGACCTGCCTGCCGGCGATGATCGACGCCGCGGAGCGCGATCCGGCGCTGCGCGATTTTCACTACCGGTTTCAGTCGGAAGCCCGCAAGCCGACCGTGGCGCTTATCGCCGCCGGCATCGCTAGCGGCGATTTCCCGGCCGATCGCGATCCCGAGCTCACGGCGCAGGCGCTGCTTGGCGCGATCTTCTTCCGCCGCCTGATGACCGAGACGCGTTTTGCCCCGGAGGAAGCCGGCGCGCTGCTCGATTCGGTGCTGGGAAGCGAGGGCTAGGTTAAGCGTCGGCGGGCTGGATGCCGCGCGCCTTCAGCCATTCGGCGATATAGATCACGCGGTTCTCGTCGTCGGCGGGCGCCGGCGCGATCGCCGGCGCGGTCGCCACCTGCGGCGCGGAAGCCGGCGCCGCCCGGGCGGCGAGGGCGAGCGGCGAGCGCCCCTTATAATCGATGCGCGGCGCGAACTCGTCCTCGGCGCGTTCCGACCACGGCGTGAAGATGCGCTCGTGGCGGATCGGCGGCGCCTCGTCCTGGAACGCCCAGAGGATGGTGATGAGGAAGCCGACGAAGGCGGCGGCGAGGCCGATGATGCCGAAGGTCGCGGCCTCGGGCGGCGCGTTGGAAGCGGATATCGCGACCACCGCCGCGGCGCCATTGGCCGCCAGCGCCAAAGCGCCGACCCCGACGGCAATGATGACGGGCTTGCGATCGCTCATAAACGCGCCTCCGTTAATATTGATTAAGATTAACGGAGCGCGCCGCGTTCAAACAATGCCGATGTTTTTTACAAACGCGGCGGCGCGGGTGCCGAGATTCCTTCCAAGTGTTTGAAAAACCGAAACTGGCGTAGCGGTTGCAGAGCCAGGGTCGGATCAGGGCCGGCACAAAAACCGCCGGCCGCATGGAGGAGAAGCATGGCCCATCTCGATTTGCTCGAGAAGCCCGCGGCCGCGGATATGGCAGCGCTTTATTGGTGGCGCCGCGATACCGCAGCAAGCGCGGACAAGGATGAAACGACGGCGCTGACCGAGCGCCTCGTCGCGCTCGTCGAACGCACGCCGCCGGCGACGCCGGCGATCGTCGACCTGCCCGGCAACCGCCTCAAAGCCAACGCCGCAGCGCGCCGCGCGCGCCAGGCGCAGGCGCTGAAGGACGAGATCGCGCTCGATCCCGATCTGCTGGCGGCGATCCAATACGAACGGCGCAACGCGCTCATCGCGCTCGCCACCGGCATCATCGCCACCGCGGCGCCCGTGGCGGCCGTGTTCTACACCGCGACGACGCACCAGCCGCTCGCTCTCGCCTTCGCGATGGCCGGCACGTTCGCCGCCTCCTTCGCGCTCTATCACGCGGCGCGCTGGTTCCTGCTGATGCGCTCCGACCAGCTGCCGAAGGTGTTGGCGTAACGCGCCCTCGGACGATCGCGCGCGGATCCGCATAAGATCGTCTTCCCCGCTTTCGCGGGGAAGACGATTGTTCTTTGCGCGCGTCACGTGAGTCCATCGTCGCTTGCATCATCGGCGGTGAAGCTTTATCGCTTCATCGATGGACAGCACGTTCCTTGTGAGCCTCACCCCTTATGCCGAAGCGCTCTTGCGCGTCTGGTGCGGCCTCGCGCTGTTGCCGCATGCGATGCGCTGCTTCTTCGGCTGGTTCCCCAACTCAGGCTCGCGCATCCTCACGCCGGCCTTGCTCGCGACCGGGCTCGAGCGCTCGGGCTTCCGTCCCGGCCGCTATTGGGTGGTCTATGTCGCGCTCGTCGAGTTCCTCGCCGGGCCGGCCTTGGCACTCGGGCTCTTCACCCATCTCGCCGGCGCGCTGATCTTTCTTTTCTTCGTCGGCGCGGCCTACGACCATCTGCGCTTCGACGGCTATTTCTGGAACAAGCTCGGCATGGAATATCCGGCGCTCTGGGGGCTGGTCGCGCTTTATTTCACTTGCGCCGGCGGCGGCGCGTTCTCGCTCGATCGGGTGCTCTTCGGCATTTGACAGGCGCTGCGTCACATCACCGCAACGTGCGGGAATTTTTGCGTTGCATCGCGCGCCGCCGCGCGCGCATAAACGCGCATGAGCACGCGCATCTCCGTCGTTCCTTCCGTCGGCGCTTTCGTCGCCCTCGCGATCGGCGCTTTCGCGGTGATCTATTACGGCGCGGTGCCCTGGGCCCTGGGCCGCGCCGTCGGCGCCACCTTCTGGCTGCTCGGCTGGCACTAGATTAGGCAACACGAAGGCGCGGCGAGCCGCGTCGCGCGCAACCCGCCGCGTTTCAATCAGTTCTCGCAGCGGATCATTTCTTCAAAGAACCTGTCGGCGCCTTGCGGAAGCAAGGGGCGAAGCGCTGCTGACATTGCCAGTCATAGGTGAGTGAGACCTCGGCGACGCAGAGCGCGTCGGTCCATGTCCCCTTGTAGCTGACGTTGACGGCGAGCGTGATCCAATCTTTTGGCCAGGGAGGCAGCCCGCCGCAAATGCATTTTGCGGGGTCGCATTTCTCTTCTTCGAAGGCGTCGTCCTGCAAACTCTTGACGACCGCATTGATGATGTCGTCATCGGACGGGCATCCCTCGCCTTTCTTGCTCGTGACCGTCCCGTGGAAAGGGCTGCAACGGTACTGGGCCTCCATACATTGATGACCCAAACATGGTGCTACCATCTGGACCCCCTATTGCATGTACGGTTGCGCGTCGCGGCGCACGCCGACGCGTGCCGGTATCTTATCGAAAAATGCACGCCGCCGCGAGGTATCCATCGCGACGTGACGGTTTCGTGATAGAGCGAAGCAAGGCCTCGCCCGGCGCCGTTCGCTCGAGCGCGCCTCAGCTCGCCGGGATGCAATAAGTCTGTACGATCCGCGATGATTTGCTGAGCGCGCTTGCCGTATCGCCGAGCGAGACGTTCGGCGCGGTGACGTCGCTCACCGGCTCGGCCTTCACCGACGCATCGCTCAGCGCGAAGGATTGCTCAGTCGCCTGCAATATCTCGGGCGCGACGGTATGGATGCGGCCGCGCCGCACCGAGGCCGCGACCATGATGCCGACGATCTTGCCCTGCTCGTCGAACACCGGCCCGCCGCTCATGCCGCTCAAGGCCGGCAGATCGCTCGGATAACGCACGACCTCGGCCCAGGTGAGCACCGGCCCGGTGCCGTTGATCTCGCCGCTCAATTGCATGCGCGAGCGGCCCATCAGCCGGTCCTTGGTCGCGCCGAGTTTCTCCTTGGGATAGCCGAACGTGTAGCCGGTCTCGTTCTGCTCGACATCGCCGGTCTCGAGCGGCAGCGCCGGGCCGCTGGCATTCGCGGTCTTCAACAGCGCGAGATCGGCTTGCGGATGGAGATAGGCGATCTGCGCCGGCACTTTACGGCCGTTGACGATGAGCACGACGCGGTTGCATTCGCCGTTGGCGACGTGACGCGCGGTGAGCCAGGCGCCGGGGCCGATCGGAAACGACGTGCCGAACGCGATCTCGTCCGGCCCGAGGCTTTCGGCCTCGACGCTGATCAGCGGATCGTCGGGCGCGGCTTCGGGCAGGGGGCGGCGTACGCGATTGGGCGGCGCGGCGTCGCTCTGCGAGGGCGGCGCAGCGTCCTCGGGCGCGGGCAGCGGCCGGCGGCCGTCATTGTCGTCGAACGTGTCCGAGAAATTTCCGTAATGGCCGATGATCTGCGGCACGACGATCGCCAGCAGGAAGAAGACCGCCGCGCGCTCGAGCTTGTTCATCGCGGCTCACCCCGACATCGCCGCCGCGTTGAAGATGCCGGCGACGATCTGCGCCGTCGCCAGCACCAGCGCCGGGGCGATATCGCCGCGCTCGATCGCTTTCGGCAGATCGCGCAACAGGATCGCGACGGCGGCGAAAGCGATGAGCTGCAAAAGCACCGCGACGACGCCCCAGAGGAAGATATCCGCGAGGTTGACGCTATGCGCCAGCATGCCGCCCAACGGGATGGCGAGGGCCAGCATCTGGCCGGAGAGGGTGATCGCCGCGGCGACATTGCCGTCCCGGATGAGCTTCAGCTCACGATAGGGCGTCACCGCGATATAGATCGCGAGGCCGACGATGAAGAGGCCAGTGGTCGCGGCGAGCTGCACCAGCAGGACCGGAAATCCCGCGACGACGCTGTTCCAGGCGGCAAGCATGCGATCGTTCCCCCAAAAACCCCGAACCGGCGCTTTTATAGCCGCTCTCGGCCGGCGCTGCACACGCGGGCGCGAACATGCTTTAATGGGCGCAATCGCCAAACCGGGAGGAACGGATGATCGTCGAGAAGAAAGTCGGCTACGAGCATGACGGGCGGAAATTCGAGGGCATGATCGTCTATGACGACGGCGTCAAGGCCAAGCGCCCCGTGCTTTTCATGCAGCCCGATTGGATGGGCGTCTGCTCGCACACGCTGGAGCAGGCGCGCGAGATCGCCGGCAAGGACTACGTCGTGCTGATGGCCGACATGTTCGGCGAAGGCTACGGCGCCAAAGAGAAGACCGTCGACGATCTGATGAAATCCTCGCGCGGCGTGCGCGGCAACGTGCCGTTCATCACCGCCTGCGGCGGCAAGGCGCTCGCGGTGCTCGGCGCCGAAGCCGACAAGGCCGGGCTCGTCGATCTCGGCAAGAAGGTCGCGGTCGGCTACTGCATCGGCGGCGGCTACGCGCTCGAGCAGGCTCGCGCCGGCGCCGATTTCAAGGCCGTCGTCGTGTTCCACGTCACCGCGCCGAACCCGGTGCAGCCCGGCCGCTGCGACATCAAGGGCCGCGTGCTCGCGATCCACGGCTCGGCCGATCCGGTGACGCCGAAGCCGCAGATGGACGCGCTCGAAGCCGAGCTCACCGAGGCCAAGGTCGATTGGCAGGTGATGATGTTCGGCCACGCCGTGCACTCGTTCTGCGACGCGCACGCGCCCACGACGGGCAACTCGCCGCAGCGCTACGACCCCAAGCTCTGCCAGAAGAGCTACCGGATGATGCGCGAATTCTTCGCCGAGACGCTGTAGCAGGAGCTGGAACCACCAAGGCACCAAGAGAAGATCAACAAAGAGGCGGTGAGAGTGCGCGAAACGCGCGCGACAAATCTGCCTCGCCGTCTCATTGTCGCAGCGTGAATCTTCTTGGTGTCTTGGTAGCTTGGTGGTTCAAAGTTTCTGGGTTCTCCCCCGCTTTCGCGGCGGAGAGGGAAAGATTACTCTCCCCTGCAAGGAGACACGCCATGCCCGATACGAACGCCATCGTCGATGCCGGCGCCGGATTGCGGATTCCGGTGCTCGATCTCGGGCCCTATCTCGCGGGCGAGAAAGGCGCGCTGGAGCGGGCGGCGGCGGAGCTCGGCGCGGCGTGCGAGAGCATCGGCTTCTGCTTCTTCAAAAATCACGGGGTCAGCCAGTCGCTGATCGACGGCGCTTTCGCGGCGGCGGAGCAATTCCATTCGCTGCCCCTGGAGCGCAAGATGAAAGTGCGCGCGCTCGAGGAGCCGGTCGGATATCTCCCGGTCGGCGGCCAGACGCAGCGCGCCGAGCTTTACGGCGCGCGCTCGAAGCACCCGGATCGCAGCGCCTCCTTTTATATCCGCGACGAGTTTCCCGCCGATCATCCCGACCGGCTCGCCAAGAAGCCCTGGGTCTTCGACAATCGCTGGCCCGAGGATCTGCCCGGCTTTCGCGAGCGGACGCTCGCCTATTTCGCGGTGATGCATGCGCTGATGGAAAAGCTCCTGCCGCTGCAAGCGGTGGCGCTCGGCCTGCCGGCCAATTACCTCGTCGATCACGAGGGCTTCAAGCCGATGAACTGCACCTTGCGGCTGCTCAACTATCCGCCGCGCATCGAAGCGAACGAAGGCCAATATGGCATCGGCCCGCATACCGATTTCGGCTATTGCACGCTGCTGGCGCAGGCGAAGAAGCCCGGCCTCGAGATTTTGACCCGGAGCGGCGAGTGGGTGCAGGCGCCGGCGCATGACGGCATGCTGCTCTTCAACAACGCCGATCTCTTGCAGCGCTGGACCAACGATCGCTGGCGCTCGGCGCCGCACCGCGTGTTCAATCTCGAGGGCGACGAGCGCTATTCGATCCCGTTCTTCATCTCGCCGCGCTGGGACGTGCGGCTCGCCTGCCTGCCGACCTGCCAGAGCGCCGACAATCCGCCGAAATACGCGCCGATCAGCCGCGCCGAATACCAGGCCGAGCTGAAGCGCACGGTCTACGAGTTGCCGGGCAAGCCGGCATAATCCGCCGATCGCTCACGCCGCCCATCGTGCCCGTGCGGCGCGCCGCGTCGCTTCGACAAAGGTGAGCCGCGACACATCGCATTGCGCCAGGCTGCCGCCGCAGCGATGGGCGATATGGTTCACCCGCTCCAGCCAGGCGAGGCAGCCCGCATAGTCCTGCGCGGCGAAGGCGAGCAGCGCCTTGCAGACCGGCAGAGCGAGCGCCTGCTCCGGCAATGCGGATGTCTCTCCGCTGATATCGACCGGGGGCAGGCTGTCGAGCAATCGCGTTGCCGCGTCCCTGCGCGCCGCGGCGGCGAAGGCCATCATCGCATGCACGCGGAAGAAGGGCCGTGCGTCGCTGAGCCGCGCTTTCTCCCAATGATCGGCGAGACGCTGCCAGCGCGCGCCGCTATCGACGTTCCGCAGCGTGAGCCGCCATAGCAAGGCCGAGGCGTCGGCGAGGACCGACAGGTACGGCAATGAGGAGCCCGCGATCTGCGCGTCGTAGACCGCGAGCGCGGCCGCTTCGTCGTTCAATTGCAAATGGAACAGCGCGCGGTGCCAGGCGAGGTGGACCGAAAACCCGTTGCCGTCGGCCCATGCCGATTCATGCGCCGCGAGCAGATCGAGACCTTCGCGCGGCCGTCCTTCCATCTCCATGACATGGGCGAGCACATGGATCGCCGGCGCGAATCCGGGCTCGAGGGCAAGCGCGCGGCGCGCGAGACGCTCGGCGTCGTGATACGCGCCATTCTCCTCGAGCCCGAAGGCACACATCGCGAGGATCGCCGGATAGCCCGGCACCGATTCGTCCCAGTGGCCCAGCACGGCCGCGATGCGGTCGCGCAGCATCGACCGGTTGCCGAGGCGAAAATCGAGCGCATGCGCCACGGCGAGAGCGACGATGTCGCGCGGCCGCTCGGCGACGATGGCGGCGTAGCCTTCGAGCGCGGGAAGATCGCCCTCGAGCCAAAGCGCGGCGGCGGCCGCATGCCGGTGGGCGTGCTCGTCGGCGGCAGAGCCGGCGACCGTGATCGCGGCGATGCTCGCGGCGAGCGCGGCCTCGGCGGCGCGATTGTCGTCGCGCACGATGGCCGCCAGGCGCAGGCAATGCGCGGCGATGCTCTCCGGGTGATCGGCGAGGATGCCGTCGATCGCCTCCGCCGGATGCCCGCGATGGGCCAGCAGATCGTCGAGCGCGCGCCGGCAGCGCCGCGCCGCTTCGGGATCGGCGTCGCCCTCCGGAAGAAACGCAGATGCCGGGCGCGACGGCACGCGCTTGCCGCGCGCGAGCGGGCGCAAGGGCTGCGCGGGCCATTCGCCGGCGCCGATTTCGGAATGAGTCCGCCTGTCGAGCGGACGCAGCAACAACTCTGTCATAACATTCTCCTGCGGTCGGGCGCGGCATCGATGCTTCTCATCGACGCCGCGCCGCACCGACCATCCCATTTGCGCCGCGCGCTCCGTCAGTTCAGGAACTGAACCGCTCCGATACAGATTCTGAATCGGCGTGCGCGCCCGAATGCCTCTAGGCGAGCGTCGCGAGCGCCGCCGCGATGCGCTCCATCTGCGCCGGCGTGATCAGGCTCTTCAGGATCGTCTGGAAGCGCGGATGCGTCGCGCCCGAGAAAATGTACTGCCAGCGATAGGCCTTGAGGAATTGCGCCGCCACGCTGTCGGCCTCTTGCTGCCCCAGCATCCGGCCGCAATTCGCGGCGAAATAGCCGGCATCGGCCGTGGCTTGCGCCTCGAGGATGCCGTCGACCGCCGCGACCAGGGCGATGAAATCATCGACCGCGCCATCGCGCTCGTTCTTGGAAAGCGCCGCATCGTGGCGCCTCAGCTCAAGCTCGTCGAGGACGACATGCTGGCATTCGTCCTTCCAATGGAACAGGAACACGTCCTTGAACAGCGGCGAGAGCTCGTGATCCGGCTCGATGCTCTGGCGATAATGATGCTGGACGAAGAGCTCGATATGCAGCGTCAGCAGCAGCACGGCCCAGGTGCTTTTGCCGAGGACCGCGCGCGCGACGGCATCGGGATCGACGTCGAAGCGATAGCCGGCCGGCAGGCTCGTGCCGATCATGTCGTTGATGCGGCGGAACAGAGTTTGGTGCTTCAATTCCTCGTCGCTGAAGCGCACGAGCGCTTCGAGCGCATTCTGATCGCCGAGCGAATGCTCATGGCCGACCTCGAGGAGCTTGGCGGTGATGAAGCGCTCGACCAGGCCGAAGATATTGGCGTAGGTCCGGCCCTGCACCTGGCTGGCGAAGCGCTTTTCCGTATCGGACAGCGTCGTCAGTTCCTGGACGAGCGACAGCCCGTCCGGCAGGTATTTCTTGCTCCGATCGAAGGCGCGTCCTTTGATCACGTCCTCGTCGATATCCCAACGCACGGCTTTCGACGCTTTGACGACGCGCGCATATTTGTCGCTGTCGAGTGCCACGATCGCATTCATCTCTCGCTCCTGCTCTTGATTTGCGACGCACTCATTCAGCGCATCGTTCGCTTAAAAGCTTTACAGACGACGCGCGCGAGCGGCTATGATCGGCGCTCCGGAAGATATGACGGAAACGCCGGATGGCGGGCTGATCATGGACGCGCTATCGGACGTGTTGCGGGCGGCACATTTAAGCGGCGGGGTATTCCTTCATGCCGAGTTCACCGCGCCGTGGTGCATCGCGGCGCAGGTGAGCTCCGGGCTCTGCGCTCCCTACCTCGGTCCGACCGCGCATGTCGTCCCTTATCATTACGTGCTCGAAGGCGAATTGCTGGCGATGGTCGAAGGCGGCGGCGAGTCACAGGCGTTGCGGAGCGGCGACGTCGTGCTCTTTCCGCACAACGACACGCACATCCTGGGCAGCGACATCCGGCTGCCACCCGTGTTCGGCGGCGAGCTGATCCTTCCGCCCAATGCCGCCGGCGGGCTCTATTCGATCCGCCACGGCGGTGGCGGCGCGCGGACAAAGATGATCTGCGGCTTTCTCGGCAGCAACAGCGCGCACGACAATCCGGTGATCACGACCCTGCCGCGGTTGATCAAGCTCAAGACCGAAGAAACCGGATCGGCCGAATGGATTCGCTCGACGTTTCAATATGCGGCCGACGAGGTGTCGCACGGCCGTCCGGGATCGGAGACCGTGCTGGCGAAACTGTCGGAGCTGCTTTTCGTCGAGGCCGTGCGCCGCCATCTCGCCGATCTGCCGGCCGATCAGACCGGCTGGCTCGCCGGGCTCCGCGATCCGGTGGTGGCGCGCGTGCTCGCGCTGATGCACGGCGACATCGCGCGCGACTGGAGCGTCGACGAGCTCGGCCGGCAAGCGGGCAGCTCGCGCTCGGCCTTGTCCGAGCGCTTCAGCCGCCTCATCGGCATGGCGCCGATGCAATATCTCGCGCATTGGCGCCTGCAAGTCGCGGCGCAAAAGCTCAAGAGCACGAGCGCCTCGCTCGCGCAAATCGCCGAAGCGATCGGCTATGAATCCGAGGCGGCATTCTCGCGCGCCTTCAAGAAGAAATTCGGCAGCGCGCCGGCTACCTGGCGACGGAGTTGACGCTACGCCACCAGTTTCTTGACCTTGGCGAAGGGGCTCAGCTTCAGCCATGTGCCCATATGCGCCTCGAGCTGCCGGCTGCCGGTCGGCGTGAGACGGCCTTGCTGCTTGGCGCGCGCGATCGTCGTGTAGCCCATCCAGATCTCGGTCATGGTGCGCAGATCGGTCGATAGATAGAGATCGACCTCGAAGCCGGGATCGACCGAGCAGAGATCGACCTCCTGGCCCGGCTCGACGATGAGCCACCAATTCTGCTGCGCTTTCTTGAGATCGCCGAAGATCACCTGGATGGTGACGCGGCGGTCCGGCATCGGCGTCGGATCGATATTGCGCCGCATATCCCACATCAGGAGATTGGGATCGAGATTCTCGAGCGACGCGCCGGTCTTGACCCAGCGCTGTCCCCAACAGCCGATCGCGTCGATCACCGGCTTCAGCTCGCGTCCGGCATCGGTGAGCCGATATTCGAACGTGGCCAGCTCGCCTTTCACCGGATGGCGCGTGACGACGCCGGCGTTCTCCAGATCCTTGAGGCGTTTCGACAAGAGCGCCGGCGACATGCGGGGTACGCCGCGGCGCAATTCGTTGAAGCGGCACGAGCCGGCGACCATCTCGCGCAACAGCACGAGCGTCCATCGCGTACCGAGTACCTCCGCGGCCATCGCGACCGGGCAAAACTGGTTATATCCGCTCTCGGGCATGACGCAGCTCCAATGTTCTGTGTTGCGCGGATCGTACAGGCCGGATCGCCGGCGCCGCTAGTTCAGAATCTGTATCGGCAGGATTCAGTTTCTGAACTATCGCGCCGCGCGCCCGCCGGGATATCGGTTGCGCGAGGCGGATCGAAGAAGTCGATGCCGCAAGCGAGCAACGGAGAATTCGAGATGACTGAGTTGACGATCCGCACCCTCGAGGGTGGGAGAAAAACGATTGCTGCGGCGACGCTCGCTACTTTGCGGGGCAAGCTGCGCGGCAGCGCGGTGCTGCCGGGCGAGGAGGGCTACGATGCGGCGCGGGTGATTTGGAACGCGATGATCGATCGCCGTCCCGCCCTCGTCGTGCGCTGCCTCGGTGCCGCCGACGTCATGCTGGCAGTGCGGCTGGCGCGCGACGAAGGTCTGCTCGTCGCGGTGCGCGGCGGCGGCCACAACATCGCCGGCAACGCGGTCTGCGAGGGCGGGCTCCTCATCGACCTGTCGCTGATGAAATCGGTGCAGATCGATCCGCAATCGCGGACCGCGCGCGTCGAGCCCGGCGCGTTGCTTGCCGATTTCGACAAGGAGGCGCAGGCTTTCGGGCTGATGACGCCGCTCGGCATCAACTCGACGACCGGCGTCGCCGGCCTCGCCCTCGGCGGCGGCTTCGGCTGGACGACGCGCAAATTCGGCCTGACCGTCGATAATCTCGTCGCGGCGCAGGTGGTGACGGCGGACGGCGCGCTGGTGCGCGCGAGCGCGACCGAGCATCCCGATCTCTTCTGGGCGCTGCGCGGCGGCGGCGGCAATTTCGGCATCGTGACGGCGTTCGATTTCACGCTGCATCCGCTGGGACCGGAGGTCATGTCCGGCCTCATCGTGCATCCCTTCGCCGAGGCCGCCGAGCTGTTGCCGCAGTTCCGCCGCATCGTCGCGAATGCGCCCGACGAGCTGACGGTCTGGGCGGTGATGCGCAAGGCGCCGCCGCTGCCCTTCATTCCGGCGGAATGGCACGGCAAGGACGTGCTGGTCTTCGCCGCCTGCTATAGCGGCGACATGAAGGAGGGCGAGAAGGCGATGAAGCCGCTGCGCGCCCTCGGCAAGCCGATCGCCGACGTGATCGGGCCGCATCCCTTCACCGGCTGGCAGGCGGCGTTCGATCCGCTGCTGACGCCCGGCGCGCGCAATTATTGGAAGAGTCACGATTTCGCCGATCTGTCGGACGCGGCGATCAAGATCATCGTCGGAGCCGCGGCGCGTTTGCCGTCGCCCGAATGCGAGGTCTTCATCGCGCATGTCGGCGGCGCCATGGGCCGCGTCGCGCCCGACGCGATGGCCTGGTCCAACCGCGAGGCGCATTTCGTCATGAACGCGCATACGCGCTGGCGCGATCCGGCGGAGGACGCGGCCTGCATCGCCTGGGCGCGCCAGCTCTCCGATGCGACCGCGCCCTTCGCGACCGGCAGCGTCTACGTGAATTTCATGCCCGATGACGAAGAGGGCCGGGTCGAGAAGGCGTATGGCCGAAATTATCGCCGCCTCGCCGAGATCAAGCGGCGCTACGATCCCGGCAATCTCTTCCGCATGAACCAGAACATCCGCCCGGCCGCGCGCTGAGCCGCTGGCCGGCGGATGGGAAAGCCTCCACCCCCGAGGCGTTCCGAAGGGCGGCACCGCGCGGTGCCGCCCTTTTCTTTCGGCCGCCGCGATGTGGTATTGATCGCACGGAGCGTGCCTATGGTAAGAAGCTTCCTCAACGGAGGTGTCTCAATGGCGATGAAGGTGAATGCGGGAACGCCGGGCTGGCAGCAAAAGCATGTCGAGCTCTATCTCAAGACCGACGGCGCCGAAGGCCACGAGGTCGATTTCGGTCGGCCGGGCGAGCCGCTGGTCCATTGCCTCTTGCTGCAAACCACCGGGCGCAAGAGTCACGCGGCGAAGACCACGCCGCTGATCTATGGCAAGGACGGCGGCGGCTTCGTCATCGTCGCCTCGCGCGGCGGCGCGCCGGCGCATCCCGCCTGGTTCCTCAATCTGCGCGACCAGCCGGAGCTGCGCTTCCAGGTCGGCAACAAGAAATATCGCGGCACCGCGCGGATCACATCGGGCGCCGAGCGCCAGCGCCTCTATGCGATGATGACCGGCCTCTATCCGCCTTATCGCGATTATCAGGCCAAGACCACGCGCGAGATTCCCGTGGTCGTGCTCGAGCCGAAAGAAGAGATCGCGCGGCTCTGACCGCTCGCCCGGTTTACTTCGGCATGAAGGCGTCGGTGTAGAGCGTCTTCATATCGGCACCGTCGCTCAGAAATTTCTGTTCGACCAGCGTGTCCTTGAGATTGGCGAGCGACTGCGCGTCGAAGCGGCAATCATGGGTGAAGCTCGGCATGACGAGGTCGTAGTCCCTCGCCATCACCGAAGGTGCCAGCCCGGTGAGCTTGGCCTCCGCGGCGACCGCCTCGTCCTTGTGGTGGCGGATGAACTCGACGGTCTCGAGCCAGCCGGCGAGGAAGGCGCGGATCGCATCGGGCTTGTTCGCCATCGCGTCCTTCGTCGCGAAGATCGCGCCGGCGGCGAGGTTGCCGGTGAAGTCGGCGACGTCGGCCAGCAACCGCCCTTCGTGCTTTTCCTCCATCTCGAAGATCTCGGCCGTTGAAAAAATGTCGGCGTCGATCGTGTTGGTGCGGAACCCGGCGACGCCGCTCGCCAGCCCGTTGCCGATGGCGACCTTGGTGACGCCGTCCGGCCCCCAGCCGCGCTGGCGCGCCAGCTGGTCGGCGACCCAATCGGTGAACGAGCCGGGGCTCGAGACGCCGATCCGCTTGCCCTTCAGCCCGTCGAGATCGTGAATCGGCGAATCCCACGGCACGGCGATGGCGGTCGGGTACATCTTCGCTTCGTATTCGCAGATGGCGAGGATCGGCGCGCCTTTGGCGGTGAAGCCCATCCCGGTGCCGGTGGCGATCCCGATATCGACGCTGCCCGCCGCCATCGCCTGCATCAGCTTGCTGCCGCCGGTGAAGTCCGCAACCTTCACGTCGAGCCCGTGCTTTTGGAAAATGCCGAATTCGACGCCGAGATTGACCGGTAGCATGACCGAGGCGGTGGCGATCGATTTGCCGACGGTCAGCGGCGTCGCCGCGCGCGCGAGGCCCGGCGCCGCCAGGAGCGCGAGCGCGAGAAAAGCGGCTTTTCGAGCGGGCGATTGCATGGCGTTTCCTCCCTCGGTTCTCACTTGCCCCAGCTCAGGCGGTTGACCAGGAAGCCCTCGGGCTTCATGTGGTTGCCGTCGACGACGAGGGCTTTGTCCATCACCATCACCGCCGGGAATTCCAGGACCGGCATGGCGTAGTCTTCGCTCGTCACCCGGTCGAAGAGCTTCTTGTAGATCGCCTCGCGCTTGGCGGGGTCGAGCTCGCGGCCGCCTTGCGCGGTCAGCTCGGCGAGCTCGGGATCGCCGGTGTAGTTGCGCGAGCTCGGCGAAAAGAAGAACTGCGCCGTGGTGTCGACGTCGGGCGCGCCGCCGCCATTGTCCCACTGCGTCATCAGGATCTGGGTCTTGCCTTCGCCGCGCGCGGTCTGGAGCACGTTGATCGTCGTCACATTGACCGAGGCGCGGATGCCGATCTTGCGGAGGTCGCCGGCGACCGCCTCGGCGCTGTCCTTGGCCGGACCCCAGGCCCAGATCTGCACGTCGAATCCGCCCTCGAGCCCCGCTTCCTTCAGCAACGCCTTCGCCTTCGCCGGATCGTAAGCGACCGGCGCCTCGCTCCAGGTGCACGCGACGTGATTGGGATGGCACATCGCCTGCATCGGCGGCTTGGCCGCGTATTCCGGCGGCAGCAGCGCGTCGCGGATGCCCTTGATGTTGATCGCGCGCAGCAGCGCCTCGCGCACGCGCTTGTCCTTGAAGACATGGATGCCGGTGCGGTCGGCGGCATCGAAGAGGATGTAGGAGAACGAGATGGTCGGCGCGAGGACGATCTTGTCGCTCGGATTGGAGGCGACCATCTCCTTCGCCTGGGTGTAATCGACGTTGAAGATGAGGTCGAGGTCGCCGACCATCATCTTCGCCATGCGGGTCTGCGCGTCGGGAATGGTCGAGACCTCGATGCGGCCGATCTTGCCCGCCGGCTCGTAGCCGCCCCAATTGTAATCGGGATTCTTGACCAGAACGATGTTGCCGCTCGCCGGCTCGTAGGATTGCACCTTGTAAGGCCCGCTGCCGACGGGATGGAGGCCGAAGCTCGCCTTGTCGGCGAGGGCCGCGTGGATGTGCTTGGGCAGGATCTGCGGCGCCGACCAGAGCCGCGCCAGCATGATCGCGGTCGGCTGCTTCGCGGTGACGCGGATCGTGTCGTCGTCGACCTTGTCGACATGATCGATCCAGCCGAAGCGCGAATCCTTGAACAGGAAATTGACCTTCGGGTCCATGCCGTATTGGAAGGAATAGAGCACGTCGTCGGCGGTCAGCGGCGTGCCGTCGTGGAATTTGACGCCGCGGCGGATCTTGAATTCCATCGTCTTGTCGTCGATCTGCTTCCAGCTCTCGGCGATCTGGCCGTGATAGGTCTTGGTCGCGACGTCGTAGCCGACCAGCGTGTCGTAGATCGCGCGATCGACGAGATCGGCCTCGGGGTTGGGCGTGAGGTAGCCGTCGAGCAGCCGGATCGGCTGGTCGACCGCGAAGCGCAGCGTGTCATGCGCCTTGTCGGCGCGCGCCGTGCCGCAAAGCGCGATAAGCGCCGCGGCCGCGATGCAGGATGCGAAAGCCCGATATCTCATCTCACTCCCCCGATTTTTTCACGGGAAGGAAATTAGCGCGGCGAGACGCGCGCTGATAGCCCTCGGCGCGCAACGCCCAAGCGGGACGAGATCAGAACGATGCCGCCAGCGTGATGCGCGCCGAGACCGGCTCGACCGGCTTGAAATGAACGTCGAAGACCGGCGTGCTCTCATTGGCGAGCTGCGATGGGTAGAAATAATCGATCTGATGCGCGTGCGAATTGAACAGGTTGAAGATGTCGAGCTGGAGATGCCAGGCCGGCGTGACGCGATAGCCGGCGCGCGCGTCGAACAGCAAGGTCGGACCGGAGCGGATGCTGGCATCCTCGGTCAGCGGCCGCGGTCCGAAATAGCGCATGCGCAGCCCGCCATCCCAGGGGCCGAGATTCTGGATCGCCATCTCCGCCGAGGCGACGATTTTCGACGCCTCCGGGATGTAGCTGCCGGGATGGCCCGGCCAGACATCGGCCGAGCCGTCATCGGCGTCGGTGAAGCGCGCGCGGCTGAAAGCGAAATCGCCGGTGAAGGACAGCCACTCGAGCGGCGAATAGGTGCCGGTCAGTTCGATGCCGGTGCGGCGGCTCGGCCGGCCGACCCCTGTGCCGGCGGAATCGCCGTCGAAGGTCGCCTCGCTGGCGATGTCGAGCAGGAAAAGCGCCGCCGACATCGTCACTTGCGGCAGGACCTCGCTGCGGACGCCAATCTCGTAGCCTTCGGCCTTGGTGAGGAGAGGGGTTCTCTGCGCCCCAACGGTCGCCGGAGTGATTCCCGCCTGCCGGTTGAGTTCGGTGCTGAGCGTATCGGCCGCCGTCACCGCGCCGCGGCCGTCGTTGCTGTGAAAGCCCTGGCCGTAGCTGAGATAAAGCTCGGTCTTTTGCCACGGGCCGAAAACGGCATTGGCTTTGGGGCTGAACATGCCTTTCGCGGTCGTGCCCGAATTCTCGGCGATCGGCGCGCTGGCGTCGCTGACATAGAAGATATCCTGGCGTGCGCCGAGGACGGTGCGAAACCAGTCGATCCATTGCGTGCGGTTCTCGGCATAGAAGCCGCCGCTGGTTTCGAGAATGCGATCGTTGCGGACGGTAAAAGTCGGCACGGTGTACTGGCTTTGAGAAAGCCCCATATGGTTGAAGTCGGTGCGCGTCTGGAAGCCGAATTTGTTGTCGGACGGACGGTCGAACAAGCTGCCGAATTTCGTGTAGCTGGTATCCGCGCCGACCACCTGGCGGCGCTCCTGCTGAATGAACTGATCGCCGACGGGAAACGGAAACGTGACGTAACCGTCGAAATCGTTGATCAGCTTGAGCGCGCTGCTGATGTAGTAGCCGCTGAGCGTGAACTGCCCGGCATCGTCCGTCGACGCATAGCGCGCCGACAGGCTGTAGCGCTCCGAGCTGCCCCCGTCGGTGGGATCGAGCGGACCGTAGAGATTGATCCGGCCGTCGGTCACCGCCCGCAAAGGCACCTGATTGGTGGCGTGCCACGCATCGTCCATGAACATGCCGGTGATCGCGAAGCCGTTGGCCGGCGCGCCCTGGCTGTAGCGCAGGACGAGATTTCCCTTGTTGTAATTGTCCGGCAATTGCCATGGCCCGTCGACGCGATCGTATTCCGCGGCGATCAGGAAATTGCCGATGCCCCACGGTCCCTGTCCGACGGGCCGCGACATGGCGGTGAAGCCGCGATAATCGCCGAGCGTGCCGGCGCTGATCGAGGCGAGATCGTGCGGCAGCGTATCGACATAGTCGATCGTCACCGAACCCGCGGTGTCGAAATCGCCTTTGTCCGCATAATAAGGTCCCTTGCTGTAATCGATGCCCTTGATCAGCTCGGGGATCATGAAGTTGAGATCGGCATAACCCTGGCCGTGGGCATGGGTGCGCATATTGACCGGCATGCCATCGAGCCAGATGTCGATATCGGTGCCGTGATCGAGATTGAAGCCGCGCAAGAAATACTGATTGGCCTTCCCCTCACCGCTGTGCTGCGTGACGATCAGGCCCGGCACGGTCTCGAGATATTCGCCGGGACGATAGGCCGGAAACTCCTCCAGCTTGGCGGCGGGGACGCTGCCTTCCGATGCCGCATCATGAGAACCGAGCGGCGACGCCGTGACCGTTATTTGATCCAAAACCTGCGCTTGGGCGGCGGATGCCGCGGCGCCGATAAGCCCCGTCACCGCGAACGCCACGCATCGAAGGTTCCGTTTCTTCATTATTTCGTCACCTCAACGCGCGGCACGCTAGAAGCGCATCGGTATGAAGTCTATAAGATAATGTCATACCGACGATGGGAGAGCGCCATGGAACGCATCACGATCTCGCTCGACAACGAGCTGATGAAAGAGATCGACCGGCTGATGAAGGCGCGGGGCTACCAGAACCGCTCCGAGGCGATCCGCGATCTCGCCCGCGCCGGCATCCGGCAGGCCAACGAGAGCGCCGGCGAGGCGCAGGATTGCATCGCCGCCCTCGTCTACGTCTACGACCACGAGGCGCGCGAATTATCGAAACGCCTCACCCGCTCGTTCCATGAGCACCACGATCTGTCGCTCAGCGCGATGCATGTCCATCTCGATCACGACAGCTGCATGGAGGTCGCGGTGCTGCGCGGCAAGACGGCCGACGTGCAGCATCTCGCCGATCACGTCATCGCCGAGCGCGGCGTACGCTACGGCAAGCTCGTCGCCGTGCCGGTGAAGATCGAGGAGCGCAAGCACGGCCACGGCGGCGACCCGAGCCACCGCCACGCGCATCTCCACGTGCGGAACGCTGGCTAGCATCGGCGCGCGGCGCCCTTCGCGGCGCGCCTGTCATAAATCCTTCACATTCGCATCCGGATTGAGCATGCTGCGCCCGGCCGGCATTCGCCGGCGGCTTTCCCACGGATCCCGGAGCGCGCATTGTTCGGCTGGTTCAAGGCATTGATGCCCAAGGAAGAACGCTTCTTCGTGCTGTTCAACCGCCATGCCGAATTGCTGGTCCGCGGCGCCGAGGCGCTGAAAGCGGTGCTCGACGGCGGCGATCAGCTGGCAGAGAACTGCGCCCGCGTCGTGCAATGCGAGACCCAGGCCGATCAGGTCACGCTCGAGGTCATCCAGGCCGTTCGCCGCACCTTCATCACGCCGTTCGAGCGCAGCGACATCACCGATCTGATCTCGCTGATGGACGACGCCGTCGATCAGATGCGCCAGACGGTGAAGACGGTCGTGCTGTTCGAGCTGCGCGAATTCGATCCGCTGATGCAGGAGCTCGGCGCCACCATCCTGCGATCGGCGCAGAAGACGGCGGAGGTCATCGCGCTGCTCGGCGACATGAAGAAAGAGGCCGACCGGCTGCATGTCCTGACCCAGGACATCCGGCAGATGGAAGAGCATTCCGACGAGCTGCACGATCAGGGGCTGAAAGAGATCCTCCGGACCCACGGCCGCGCCGACGCCATGGCCTTCATCATCGGCTCGGCGATATACGAGCATCTCGAAAAAGTCGTCGACCGGTTCGAGAACGTCGCCAATCGGGTAAGCGACATCCTGATCGAGCATCTCTGAGCGCGCGGAAAGATCGGCTCATGGATGCGGTCGCGCTGCCTTTGCTGGTCGGGCTCATCGCCGTGGCGCTCGTCTTCGACTTCATGAACGGGCTCAACGATGCGGCGAATTCGATCGCGGCGATCGTCTCGACGCGCGTCCTGGCGCCGAAATACGCCGTCTGCTGGGCGGCCTTCTTCAACTTCATCGCCTTTCTGTTCTTCGGCTTGAACGTCGCGACGACCGTCGGGATCGGCATCATCGCGCCCGGCGTCGTCGATCCACATGTGATCCTTGCCGCGCTGGCGGGCGCCATCGTCTGGCAAAGCTTCACCGCTTTTGCCGGCATCCCGTCGAGCAGCTCGCACGCCTTGATCGGCGGGCTGGTCGGCGGCGGCATCGCGAAAGCCGGCTTTGCCGCGGTGGTGTGGGGCGGCTTGCTCAAGACCGCCGGCGCCATCGTGGTGTCGCCGGCGCTCGGCCTTATGCTGGCGCTCGGCCTCGTGCTCACCGTTTCCTGGCTGTTCATCCGCTCGACGCCGCTCGCGGTCGACGGCTATTTCCGCATCGGCCAATTCTTCTCGGCCTCCGCCCTGTCGCTCGGCCATGGCGGCAACGACGCACAGAAGACGATGGGCATCATCGCGGCGCTGCTCTTTTCCCAGGGCCTGCTCGGCGGCGATTTTTACGTGCCGCTGCCGGTCGTTCTCGGCTGCCAGGCGGCGATGGGCTTCGGCACGCTCTTCGGCGGCTGGCGGATCGTCCGCACCATGGGCTCGAAGATCACCCATCTGACGCCGATGCAGGGCTTCTGCGCCGAAGCCGCGGGCGCGGTCACGCTGTTCACCGCGACGCATCTCGGCATTCCGGTCTCGACGACGCATACCATCACCGGCTCGATCATCGGCGTCGGCGCGGCGCGGCGCGTCTCGGCGGTGCGCTGGGGCGTCGCCAAGGACATCGTCATCGCCTGGATCCTGACGATGCCGGCAACCGGGACCATCGCGGCGCTGGTTTACGCGCTGGCGCGGTGGATCGGCTGATGGCGGCGCGCGCAACCGCGGCACCGGCGCCGCCGCGACCGCGCACGCGGCGGCAATACGGCGTTGTTCCCTATCGCCGCGTCAAGGATCGCATCGAGATCCTGCTGATCACCTCGCGCAACACCGGGCGGTGGATCATTCCGAAAGGCTGGCCGATCGGCCGCAAGCCGCCGCGCGACGTTGCGCGGCTCGAAGCGCTCGAGGAAGCCGGGCTCGAGGGCGCGATCGCCAAACGGCCCTGCGGCGCCTTTCATTACCAGAAGCGATTGAACGACGGCGCGGTCGTTCTCTGCCGCGTATCCGTCTTTGCCCTCGAGGTCGGACGCCAGCGCAGGATCTGGCCCGAGAGCCGTGAGCGCAAGCGGCGCTGGTTCGCGGCCGAGCGCGCGATCGCGCTGGTGCGCGAGGCGGAATTGAAGGCGCTGATCGGCGTGCTTTTGCGGAGTCTCGAGAAGCGCAGCCCGGCCACAACCGGCAAGCCGCGCCCGCTTTAATCCGGCGGGAACACTTTCCTTAACCAGGCAGCAACCTGCCGGACCTACTTTGCCGGGAGGTTTCCTCCGGCGGCGTGTCCCAGGGCGCCGCTCGGCCGCGCGGCATTCAAGGCTTTGCGATGGACAAGTCCCTGTTGCCGACCTCACCCGCGCTCGCGGCCGCGACCGATATCGGCGCGCGCGAAACCGTGCCGGCGGCGCGCCCATCACGGCGCGCCGAGAAGCTGATCTGGCTCTACGCGGCGACGCTGTTCGCCAGCGCGTTCCTCCTCTTCTGGCTGCAGCCGCTGGTCGCGAAGATGCTGCTGCCGCGGCTCGGCGGCGCGCCCGCGGTGTGGAACACGGCCTTGATGTTCTTCCAGGTCGTGCTGCTCGCCGGCTATGTCTACGCGCATCTCTTGAGCCGTTGCTGCGCCGTCAAGGCACAGCCCTGGATCCATGCCGCGATCATCCTCGTCGCGTTCACCTTCCTGCCGCTCGGTGTCGGCGGCGCCGCGCCCGCGAGCGATGCTTCGCCGGCGCTGTGGCTAATCGAGAAGCTGGCGCGCGATATCGGCTTGCCGTTCTTCGCCCTGTCGGCGTCGGCGCCGCTGCTGCAAGCGTGGTTCGCGCGCAGCGGTCACCGCCACGCGCGCGATCCCTATTTCCTTTACGGCGCCAGCAATCTCGGCAGCTTCGTCGCGCTGCTCGGCTTTCCCGTGCTGCTCGAGCCGGCGCTCTCGCTCGCAGGGCAGAGCCGGCTCTGGATGCTGCTCTTTGTCGGTTTCGCCGCGCTGCTCGCGGCGTGCGCGCTGTGGTCGCCGCGCGGCGCGACCGCGTCGGC
>Ga0335085_10001964_pt1 | contig 40320 bp, 31 predicted proteins | sample Lox_Sample_45_FD_206712 | JGI IMG/M metagenome (GOLD analysis project Ga0335085, IMG submission 206712) | Soil microbial communities from Loxahatchee National Wildlife Refuge, Florida, United States - Lox_Sample_4.5 | ecosystem: Environmental > Terrestrial > Soil > Wetlands | place: USA... | reverse complement strand
ATCACCACCACATTCGTAGTCGTTACGAGTCTGGGACCTTCGGCGTTTGGTTTTACCAATCTCTTACTTCATCGAAAAGCCGTTTCAAAACTGGACTCGAAATAGCTCGGATCTTCTGGGGACAGTCTTTCTTTACGCGGATTACACCGTCCCCGTGGATGAAGTGCGTCAGGAACTGCACCGCATCTTGCAGAGCACCGACCTGTGGGACTCGAAAGTCTGGAATCTTCAGGTCACCAATGCGACCGAGCGAACCATGGAACTGAGGGCGCTGATGAGTGCAGCCGACTCGTCGCGAGGGTGGGATCTACGTTGTCATGTCCGTGAGAGACTCGTTCAGTTCCTTCAGAACAACTATCCGAATTCGCTGCCAAGAACACGCGCCGACATCATCGAGCCGGCTTCGCGGCTACAGGATGATGGTCGATTCACAGGATCGGCCAATGCTGCCTAGGTATAAAACTCCCGCGAACAGTATCGCCGCCCCTGGCATCTGACTCTCATGAATTGCGATTCTCTCCTCTCCCTTGAATACGGGCTTCGAATTCCATCGGAACCAGCGCCACCACCGATCCAGGATCCGATCGATACTCCCGAAAATCCCGACGTGCCCGTCAGGGAACCGGACCCGGAAGATCCCGGCCAGATTTAGAGCGTTCACGAACCGACCCACTGCCTACAGTGAACCGCCGATTGCTCGATCCCGATATGCGAATCAATACTTTCTTGAGACTGACACGCACATATTTTGAGCGGTCAAATTAGGAGGATACATGGCACACTACGGCACTCTAAGGGGAATGGCGATCGCCGAATCGAGCGACGATATTCGCGGTTCCCATCTCTACGGCCTTGATGACGAGAAGTTGGGAAAGATCGATGATGTGATCTTCGACCATGCCACGGGAGATATCCAATATATCGTCGTTGATACTGGGGGTTGGCTAAGTACCAAAAAGTTCCTCATACCTGCCGACGGTGTACGTGCCTCGGCAAAGCACCGGGACGATTTCGACACCAGCCTCAGCAAAGAGCAGATCGAGAATTTTCCTGCGTACAATGAATCTGACCTCGAATCTGAGAAACAATGGTCGGGATACGAAGCCAGGTATCGTGCCAAATGGGTGAATAGCCCCGTCATGCACCGTGCGGAGACAGATCGCAATGTCACTCCCACAACTCAACAGACGACGGGAAATCTCGAATCCGAACGTGCAGCCGCTATTGCCCACGGCCAACCGCTGTCACCTGGGAGGAATTCTCTATCCAGCGCTTCGCAGGCTGATTTGGAAGCCGCTTCGCAGCCGACAGAAAGAGTTGTGCCCGCTGGCAGCGACTCAGTCGTAATTAGCAGCAACGCAGTTTGGATTGGCGGACGTTGGGATACGTTCCAAAGCCGGTTGCGCGAGCGCCGCAAAGAAGTGGTTGCGTCCTGCAGAACTTGCACGAGTGGGGCAGGCGCAAAACGGGGTTCCGAAAGCCTCGGCACTCTGCGGAAGGCTGTATGAGAACAGCACTCCGGCGCCCTGAGGGTCATAGAATCTTCAGGGCGCCTTTTTCGTGGAATGATCAGGATTCAGCGTAAACAAGATGATCCTGGGAAATCCGAATTCGGGAAGACGACTGGCAACGTTCGCCTTGCGCTATTAGTACTGCTGTCAATCCTCGTCGCCTTTATCACTCTCCGCAAAAGAACCGCGCCTGAAAAGGAACCGCCTTTGCACCCATCGACGATCGCTCTGCAACGGATCTAACGGCTGGGATTATGTGAAACTTTCCACAACTGGGCTAGTGCCTTGGCCGCGTCCGACAACGCGCGCTTTTGCGCGTTGGCGCTCGATTCGGGCGCCGTGGTGCGTATTTGTTGAATTATGGGGGTTCGATAACAGGAGGCTTTCCCAGTTAATCCTGCTTCGTAGATATCACGAATGGCATTCTCGAAGGTACGTTTTAGGTTGATTGCTAGGGGAAGAGCTTGTCCCGGCGTTTTGCTCGTCATCAGTTGAGAACTCCACTTTCTTGACCTTCTGCACTCTATGACGATCCTTCATCTCCAACAATACAGCGTTGCCCCAAAAACATCGCGCGCATTTCCCTAAGAACCTTGCAGTGTGATCGCTCACCGGACGTCCCCACTGGAGATCGACTAGGCGGCATTCGCCTCAGGTGCAACGCAATTTCGGAGAGCCCGCAATGCGTACAATGCATCGTCGGGAATTTGACCTTCTTCAACGTGATCACTCTCGACCGTGAAGAGTTCCTTCAGGCGTGCCAGGATGGCCGTCTCGGCCTCTGCAATGCGCCTGGGGACCATATTCCGGTCTGCCTCGAACAGCGCAGCCTGATACAGACTGTGCCAGCCAAGCTGAGAGTTTCGAGAGGGGACGGAAATAGTCCTTTTCATCGATCTGATCCTCGAGTTGGTTTGAATCAAGCGGGGAATTTGCTGATTGCCTTAGGACGATAGCCGTAGCTTCAAGAACTGCCCATACGGTGATTGCCGTATTTTAGGACCCAACTTGAATGGCGAACGAGTGGAAGGGCTGCAGCCCTTCCACACTCGTGTCATGCGGCGCGCCTGGATGCACCCTTGCCAGTCGCTTTACGGGAAGGCTCTCCAGCCTCGACTTCCTCTTCCTCGACTTCCTCTTCCTCACCTTCAACGGCCTCCGTGTTAACACTTTCGGCCAGCTGCGTGAGTTTCCTGTCCGTCTGCTTTTCTTCCTCAAGCGTGCGCTCGATCAGGGACATGTGTTCGTTTTCGCCCAGCAATTCAGCGAAAGCTTTAACAGTGCCGTAAGCGGCGATTTCGTAGTGCTCCACCCGCTGCGCGGCACCAATAATGGCGGCGTCCATGACGGTGTCGTCGTACTTTTCCTTCATTGTCTCCGAGCCTTCCTTGACCAAACCTTCCATCCCCAGGCACTTCTGGCCGCTTGGAGATTCATCCAACATTTCGAAGATCTGTTCCAAACGTGAAACGTGCTCGGACGTCTGACGTAAATGCTCTTCAAACGCCTGGCGTAACTCGTCATTGGAAGACGCCTTAGCCATCTTGGGCAGTGCCTTCGTCAACTGGGTCTCGGCATTGTAGAGATCTTTCAGTTCATCGATATAGAGTTGCCGGATTGAACCCTTTCGCATTCTGCTTCTCCTTGTTAATGAATGCCAGCGGCCGAGCGGAGTGAAACTCGCTGGGTTTATATCCCGAAAAGTATTTTCCAGTAGACGCGGAAACAATACCCGGGATGCTGTACGGGCAGACTACAAAGCGTGCTTAGCGACGGTTGGCAGGCTCGCGCTGTGCAGTGGGAGAGTCATCATTGTGACCCAAGTCGAGGCCGAAATGGGGCTCGTCACGCGTACCCGAAATCTTGAACGGAATCTCAGCTCCGGCGCCGTGCTTATGGAAGAAAGGATCCACGGGCTTCAGCAATATGGATTTCCAACCAGTCGTCATCTGTGACAATTTTGCGTCAGTCTTCAACACGCCATGGAAATCAAAAGTATTCCCATCCAGACTGTATTGCCCCGTCAGGTCCGCATGCGTGCCCGGGATTTTAAAGTGCAAGAATGAAAAGGAGAGGACACCTTGGCCCAGTTTGAATGAGCCCTCCAGGTCGGTTTGCACGTTGACGTCAGGATTCTCCCCGATCAGTTGCGGATGTCCTTGTCCGCGGAGACTAAGACTATCAATCCGGTCCTGGACCTTCTTGTTCGTAAAGTGCGTGCTCGGAAGGTGAAAGTGCCCCACTAACCTGAGACGATCTGCAATGTCTGTATCTCCTGGGTTCAGGCTGAGCTTGGTATTCATTCTTACCGGGCCTGTAATGACCGGTGGTTCAGTTCTTACGCCCAGTTTCAATAGGTCTTCGATATCGGCGCGACCCAGCACCACGTCCAGTTCGATGTCATGGCCGTGAGGGTTCATATGCTCCACTTTCCCTTTGGCGGTGAAGGTCGAATCGAAGATCCGCGCATTTACGGGTTGAAGATAGGTATCTCCGTCGGTCCCATCGACGATAGCATGAAAGTCGGTGTGCAGCGGCACGGCGCGTCCACTGATCGCGATTCGGAAATCAGGTGTATCCGTTGTGCCGTCAACTTCGATTCGCCCCAAGCTTCCACCATAGTGACCGGTTGATGAAAGGACTCCGCCTATACCTCGTATCGTCCCCAGATCCGCATTGGTAAAGGAATAATCTCCCTCAACAGTAGAATCACGCGGACTCCATTCATTGAAGGGACCGAACCGCCCCACCGAGTGAATATCGCCGACTGGCTTGGGATTAACCAGCGTCGCATCAAATTGGAATGGCAGGTTCGGCCCAATATCTTCGAGTCTCAGATTGCTGATATCGAATTCAAGGGGCATCTTTCCTGGGCGTGTCGTATTAATAAGAAGTCTGGTGTCGACGCATTGGAACTTGTCCACGGTGATCTTCGTCTTTAAACCTTGCCGTTTCAGGCCGGTCATTTCCCGCCGCTCATCCTTAGGCGGAATGTTCATTGTCAGCCCTTGCACATAGATCGTGTCGACATTCATCGGTTCCCGAAACAGATTCCGCAAGGCCGTTTGGAAGTGAAACTCCCCAATCTCGAGTAACGGCTGCACACCGGCCTCCGATGGATTCGGATCTCCGGCCCCATATATTTTCAATCCTCTGCCCTCGACATGCAGGCCATTCGCGATCCAGACTCGCAGATACCCCAAGTCAACGCGGCTCTTGAACCGTGCCGATAGCGTTTCGATCACACGAGTCCGAAGAATGGGTTGTGAGCGCCGGACGACGACAAAAAGAACCACCGCGATGACGAACACGAGGATGAGGAGAATTCCTGCAAGCCATCGCCACCCCCGTATGCCGCGGCGACGGCGTGGCGCAGGTACGATGTGTGGCCGCCCAGGCTCGGGCCGCGCTGGATACGAGATACCCAAGCCTTACATTTAGCCCGCATGGTCGGCAATTGGAATCGGGTAAACCCTGCACCCGCGCTTCCCGTTTCTGCGTTGCCCCTGGCGATGGCCTCAGAATCCGTACTTGGCTACGATTTTTCGTTCCTTCTTCCCAATGACAGCAATGCCTGCGTGTTGTGTAGGCAACGAGAATGCCACCTCCACACCTGTAGTCTGATCTCGGATGTTAATCGCCGCATCCGATGCCGAGTCCGACACAAACACATACAGAACAGAATCCGCCAGTTCAGTGGGGAATGCCAGTACTCCTGGCTGCAATCCCGATGTCGTACTGAACATCGGAGCAATGTTCAGCCGCGCAGAGACGTACGAGTACAAATCACCGGATGCCTTCAAGTCCTCTGATAACTCGACGGGATATGCAGCCCAAAAGATCTTGCCCTTGCCGTGGGAAATCTCCTTCAACGTAGAGCCATCTTCAAAGTGAACGAACTCCAACCAATTTTGTTGTTGTTGCCCGAAATCGAGCGAGACCTTCCGATCTCCAAGCCCCAACTCCGCTGTGTGATAGACGAGTGGTTCAATCTGCGCCGACAACCCCAATCTTTGCAGCCGATTGGTAATATGCCAGTGCTCATCGCGATCGACGGGTCCCGTAACCAGGAGATTCCCTCCCTCATCGACATATTTCAGCAACCCAGCCCACGCCGCCTCTCCCAGCGCCTGCGGAGACGGAAGAATGGCGAGTTTGGGCGACCCCAGCTTTTCGATCTGGTTTTCGGCAATCACATACGCAGGAAGATGGACGGTGTACGTCAGGGCGCGCACCGCTCTGCGTTGTGCTTCCAACTGGAAATCCCCAAGGACCGAATACTGGACGGCCTGCGAGGTGACAATCGCAATTGGAGCAGGCTTCGGATCCCGCAAATGCTCCTGCAGCTTTGGAGCAAACTGCGCAAATGCTCGCAGCAGAGCTGCTTCGGGTTTTTCCGTGTAGTCTGTACGCACGGCCCCGATCGGCGTCTCATTGCTCTCCGTCATATCCGAATTGGTGTTCCAGAGCCATTCGATGGCGCCGGATCCTTGAATAAACGACGATGCAATTTTTCGTTCGAGCAGCGCCGCTTCGTTTTCCGGCGTGCGCCGGGCAACCTCATCCATGTTCAACTCGCGTTGCAGTCCTGTCTCCTGAATCAGCATGGCTTCGCCCGGCTGTTTGGCAGCGAGAGAATCCCAAAGGACGTAATCGTTTTGCCACCAGGAGTGATTCGTTGTGAAGTCGACCGACGATCCCCAGAACGCCGGGGACAGGCGGTCTTGAATCCCCCCTTCATCCTGCCCCACGGTTACGAGTTGCTGAGAGCCCGATTTTCGAATCGCATCACGCATCCCGCCCACCCATTTTGCGAATGATTCCTGCGTAAACAGGAAGTAGTCGTTAATGCGCAGAGAATTGATGCCCACGTACATGCCTCGAGGAGAGAACTCCTCTTCGCCCGGGAGGCTGATCATTCCGGACACGCTCTCCGCCGGAACGTTCCACAAAGATGCCAGCTTGGCGCGGTCGGGATATCGGGTGCTCAACCACTCATTCCATGCCGCAAGTTCAATGGGATCCCCATTTGGCCGCGTTCGCCAAAGATGCTGCGAAAAACTAGGCTCATTGATCAAATCCCATGCGAGAAAGGGCACATCATGAAAACGTGCGACGACCGCCGAGATCAGAGTCTGCTGCCGCCGGACAGCAGCCGGATCGAGAAATGCATTGGCACCGCCCAACACGTCCGGCAGAAAGGCAAAGAAGTTGAATTGCACGGGCAGGCCGTACTTGCGCGCTGTCATCAAATAAGCTTCGAGCGTGCGCAAGGTGCGCTCATACGGACGGCCGTTTTCATCGCAGAATTTGTCCCATCCCGTCCACCAGCCGGTGCGGATCATGTTCAAACCAGCATCGTGAATCTGTGCCAGATCCTGGTTCCACACGTAGACATTTGGATGCTCGAAGTACAACCTCTGCACTTCGCTCGACATGTAGGTCGTGCCAACTACAGCCAAGGGATGACCATCGAGCTCAAAATAGTCGTGGTTGACGCTGAGGCGAGGACCGGAGCGAAGATAGTCGAGGTCACGAATCCAGAAGGCGGAGTGATAGGTTCTGTAGGGTTTGCCGTCAATGCTTAGCTGCGCGGTAATGTTATGCAATCCCTTTTCTTTCGGTGGATCCAGTTGCACCATTAATGACTCGGACGGCGAAAGCGGACCGCCAGCGCCGTAACTGCCGCCCCCTTCGACCGTAATGGACAGAGACGTTTTATACTTCGCCTGCCCCGACTTCCAAATGACCGCCACTTCCACTGGCTCACCCGGCAGATACAAGGGCAACACCGGCCGTACAGTGAATTCCTCAGCACCGTGGCCGGCTTGTTCTGCCAGTGATTGCAGTAGCTGAGCATTCTCAAAAAAAACATTCCCGAGCTCGGCACTGACGAAGATCCAACGTCCACCATCAAACCCGTTGCGATCGTGATCCACTTGGATCGCCGGCGCAGACAACTTGCGGCCTTCTTTGACACCCCACACCAGTGTGTCGAGCCTTGCATCCAGCGAACCCGCCGTTCCGCCACGATGGTACAGATCAACCGCGCTCAACCGGATCACGGGGCTGAATGCACGCTTCCATTTGAAGGAAGCGGTCTGCAAGGCGAAGTCGGGATTCGTCTGGAACAGCGATCCATCGGAGCCGGGTGTTTCCTGGTACTGATCGATCATCAGTGGGCGTATGAACCTTACGCTGTAGTCCCGAAGATGCCAGCCCTGCGCATCGCGATATGCCGCACGCGTGAATGGCATTCCTCCCAGCACGAGAAGGTTTCCTCCATGATCAAGAAATCCCTTGATGGCAGACCAACTCGCTTCCGGGAAAGCAGACCCATACGGCAACACAAGAAGATGCGCCGACGGCGCCGAGAGTGCTTTTCCCAGCTGCCCAGCGCCCACCGTGTTTGCGGAAGGAAATGCAGCGGCTAGCTGCTGCGCGGATGGCGCAACGGAGTCCGATGCGGGGAATCCCGGCTCGCTGAACACCACCACGTCACCGGTGTGGGCAAAAAGAGCGGTGCTGAGGATGACGACGATCAGAAGAGAAAAGGAGAATATCCTGCGCATGATTGATGACCTGCACGAAAAAGTAACTCCGAGAAACGACTGAGTGTCCGGCAACCGCAAGCGATTGTCAAGCTACAGAATCGATTTTGTAGGCCCTTGGCGCGATTCCTCTACAAGAAAAAGTCCGCAAGACCAGCCTTCGGCGATGTATGATGGCGGCGGTCAGTGATTCATAAACCCTCGGAGGGTGGACAGAACTCATGGCAATCGCGAGCCCTAATACCGGAACTCAAGCCACCACATCCACCGCCCCCACCCAAGGCTACGGCGCTCCCCTCGCAACCGTAACCACACTCTTTTTTATGTGGGGATTTCTCACCTGCTTGAATGACATCCTTGTCCCTCACCTGAAGTCGATCTTCGACCTGAACTACGCGAAATCGCAGATGGTACAGCTTGCATTCTTTGGGGCCTATTTCGTTTTCTCGATTCCCTCCGCGAAAATCGTTGATTGGATCGGTTATCAGCGCTCCATGGTAGTAGGCCTGCTCACGATGGGAGTTGGTGCATTCCTCTTTGTCCCGGCGGCTAGCGTACCTTCCTATCCACTGTTTCTCGGCGCTCTCATTGTTTTAGCCGCAGGCATCACTTGCCTGCAGGTCGCTGCCAATCCGTACGTGACAGTGCTGGGTAAACCCGAAACCGCATCCAGCCGCCTTAATCTGACGCAGGCTTTCAATTCGCTTGGAACGTTCCTGGCACCTTTCTTCGGCGGTCTGTTGATCCTAAGTGCTACGGCGAAAAGCCTCCCTGAGATCCGCGCGCTGGCACCCGCTGACCTCCAGGCATATCGTCTGCACGAAGCCGCAACCGTTAAGACGCCCTATGTGGGCCTTGGAATCACACTCGTCCTTCTGGCAATTGCGATTGGACTTTTCAAGCTTCCAAAGATTGAACACGCGCAGCACCAACTCGGGGAGAAGGTGAACGATTCTATCTGGAAGCATCCGAACCTGCTGTTCGGGGCCATCGCAATTTTTGTCTATGTAGGCGCTGAGGTCTCGATCGGGAGTTTTCTGGTGAATTATTTCAGCCAGCAGGAGATTGGCGGCCTCCCAGAAAAGTTGGGCGCGGCTTTTGTTTCTTTTTACTGGGGCGGCGCGATGCTCGGCCGATTCATCGGCTCAAACTTTTTAGGTGGCGCGAAAGCAAAGTACATGGCATTGGTGACCGTCATCAGCATTGCATTGACGTTGTTGTCCTATCCGCTTGCAGGAACGTTACCCGCGGGATACCAGCCAGGAGTGCCGAATCTGACATGGCTTGCATGGCTGGTGGTTTCTGGACGTCCTCTGTTTGTTTTGGTGGCGGTTGCTACTGCGACGATTGCTCTGCTGGCGGCCCTTCGCGGAGGCAAAGCCACGGCACACACCGGATTATTGCTTGCCATTTGCGCACTGTCTACGAGCGTACTCGTAACGATTTCCATGCTTAGTCATGGGCAGGTCGCCATGTGGAGCATTATTCTGGTGGGATTCTTCAACTCGATCATGTTCCCAAGCATCTTCACGCTGGGCGTAGCAGAACTAGGGCCGCTGACTGGCGACGGTTCTGGACTGCTGATCATGGCCATCGTCGGCGGAGCACTTATCCCATTTGCGCAGGGCTGGATTGCCGACACCATCGGCATCCATCACGCCTTCTTCTTGCCTGTTATTTGTTACTTGTACATCCTGTTCTTCGCGCTGAGCGGATCGAAGCCGAACAGCCAGCGTTATGCAAAGGCGTAGGTCGACATGCAACGCAATTTGCGTTGGACGTGTGTGGAATCACTGACAAGGAGTTCAGGAAGAGTAGCATTGCGAACAGCATCGGCGGCATCAGGCAGTCGAACTAGAACACCATGGTCTACGCAAGGAAACCCGGCCAAAAGCCGCAGGTGATCACTCTCAAAGCCGTCGCGCAGCACCTGGGGCTTACTCCAGGCACGGTCTCCGCCGTTCTGAACGATTCCCCCTCGGCCCGCTCGATTCCACAGGAAACGAAGAACCGCATCCACGCGGCAGCCAAGGAACTGAATTATCGCCCTAATTTTTTCGCTCGCACGCTTCGCAACAAGCGGACCTATACGATCGGCGTCATTGCCGAGGAGATTGGCGACTCCTACAGTTCGCCGATCATCAGCGGAATTGAGCAGTTTCTGCGCAAACGCGACTATTTCTTTCTGACCGTAGTGCATCGTCACGATGCTGCGTTGCTCAGCCGGTATTCGCAAATGCTCTCCGAGCGTGGGGTCGAAGGCATCATCACGGTCGATACGACGGTTCAGGAGGCTCCAATGCTTCCGACCGTCGCGATCGCCGGCCACAAGAAATTGAAGGGCGTAACCAACATTGTTCTCGACCATGAACATGCCGCAGTTCTGGCCTTAAGCCATTTGAAGAGTCTGCGCCACGAGCGCATTGCGTTCATGAAGGGCAATCCAATCAGCTCCGACGCGAAAGACCGATGGGATGCCATCTGTTGTGTTGCATCACAGATGGGCATCAACATCGATCCACAGCTTACAGTCCAGATTGACACGGATGATCCAACGCCGATGTTGGGCTATCCCTTCACAAAGCAACTATTGTTCAACAAGAGACCTTTCACCGCTCTGTTTGCCTACAACGATATCTCGGCCATCGGCGCCATTCGAGCCATCCAGGAACGCGGCCTGCGTGTGCCGCAAGACATATCTGTCCTTGGGTTCGACGATATTCCCGGTGCGGACTTTCATAGTCCCAGCCTGACCACAGTTCGCCAGCCGCTCAACCGGATGGGTGAAGTGGCCGCCCAGAGCCTGCTGGATCGAATCGAGGGGCAGAAGGAATATCCTCTCGAAATTGCGATCGAGCCCGAACTGGTCATTCGGGAATCTACAGCGAACGCGCCCATCTCCTGCTAGCATCAGTACGGTCAACGCTCTCTACGGGACCGCGTTGCTCACGCACTCATGTCCAGCGCCCATGCCTCAACCCCAACTGCTTCTGCGCGTGCTCTCACTTACGCCTCGTATGCTTCCTTCGTTCCTATCGGGATTGCAACCGTCTTGCTCGGACCTATGCGGCCCATCCTCTCGGCCCGCTGGTCGCTGAGCTATTCCCAGTCCGGTGCCCTTTCCATTGCTCAATACATAGCCTCCACCTGTGCGGTCGCATTGTCAGGAGTGCTGGCAGCGCGGTGGGGCTTCCGGTTTGCCATGAAGGCGGGCCTTCCCCTCATGGCGGCCGGACTGGCTCTCCTTCTGACTGGTTCGAAGATCCTCGGTATTCTCTGCATAGCTGCTTATGGCGCGGGGCTTGGAGTAGCTGTTCCTGCCGCAAATCTCCTTGTGGCCGCCGTAAACCCGGAGCGACGCAGCGCCACGTTGAATCTTCTCAATTTCTTCTGGAGCATGGGCGCGGTCTCCTGCCCCGCCCTTGTCGCGATAGCGGCCAAAAGCGACCGCATTCCTCTATTTCTTACCCTTGTCTCCGGCTTCTCCATTGTGGTGACGATCGGCATCGCCCTTATGGGACGTCACATCGTCGAACCCAGAGCACCTGCCGACGCGGGCCCATTGCTTCCCTTCATCCGCGCCAGGATGAACACCTTTCTCGCCTTCGCAGCTTTGTTCTTTCTTTACGTTGGAGTCGAAAATGGCTTTGGGCAATGGGTGGCGACTTACGCCAAGACCCTGGGCAGCCTGTCCCTGGCTATGTCCCTCGCAACTCCCTCCTTCTTTTATGCGTCCTTGATGCTGGGAAGGTGGCTCGCACCCCTGGTATTACACGCTCTGAACGAAGTCCGCCTCGTCCAGTTCGGACTGCTCCTGGCGTGTGTCGGAATGGCGGGCCTCAGATTTTCAAGTGAGTTGATCGGAGTCGCCACGAGCGCATGCGCAGCGGGGTTCGGATTATCTATCGTTTATCCCATCACAATTTCTCTGTTGTCTCGAGATTTTGGATCACCGCGGATCGGCTCCGTGATGTTTGTGCTTTCCAATGTTGGAGGCGGGTTGCTTCCTTGGATTGTCGGCGTTTCTGCCGACCAATTCCACAGTCTCAAGGCGGGACTCCTTCTGCCGCTCGCCGGATGCGTGCTGATGCTGCTCTTCTTCCTGCGGGACTGGACGCCGACTTCTGCACACACGGCTCAGATCCCTCAAGCTCCCTTATCGGGTGAGCTTTAAGAGTGAACCAGTCTCCCCGCCACACGAGTCAGGCGGACCATTCGATACAAAGGAAACAATCCTTTCGGCAACTTGACGACAGCCCACTCACCCGGGCCGGGCGTGAGAAGCAATCGGCTCACGAATCGGATTTGATCTGTACTGCGCTCCCGCAGGCGCAGCATCAGACGAAAGTACGCCAGACTCTCAACGTCGTACTCCGTTTCGCTGGCGATCTGAGACTCAATCTCCCCGGCCAATCTCGCCGAACGCTCGTCCCGCGCGAGACTGGCTTGCGCCAGCGAGGGAATGGGGATTCCCAATACCCGTTGGACAAGGAGCAGCGTCACTCTAATGATGCGCACAATACCTAATTCGCCGGCTTGCTCTCCGATCCAACTCCAATTGAGGGTCGGGCACGCTCCGATGCGTGCCAGATCACATAGCCAGATGAGTCGCCCCCATACGTGCTTGTCAGCATGGAGTGCCAGAATTATGTACAGATCTTCCATAGAAGGTGTTTTCATTCTTCGCCCTGCCATGGACATCGAGACAGCCCGCCGGAACACACTATCCATGTTGAAGTCCACCGCATAGAAACGCGGCTGTACGGCCCACTGGACTTCCAACAGATTCCGTCCCGCAGCCCCGTCGAACGCACACTCGTATCCCGACTTCAAATATGCCTGTTGCTCAGCCTCGCTAAGCTTCAAATGCGGCGTAAAACCTAGTTCGCGGACGACTTCTTCTATCTTTCGAAAGTCTTCCGATTGAACGAGCAAATCGATGTCGCCGGACTGGCGCAGTGCGATATCGCCATAGATTGTCTCTGCAAGTGCCAACCCTTTGTAGGGCAACACCTCGATGCCTTCAGCCGACAATCGGTCGACAATGCGAATGAACTCGCGCGACAGAAACAGTGCCTTGTGAAGGTTGCTTTGATAGCGCTCTTTCAGATTCCGCGCTTCCGCTTCTGGAATCTGATCAGCCACAGGGAACAAAGCCTGACTAAGCAAGGGCAAAACTCCATGCCTTTCCGCCAGATCAAAAAGCAATTTCCAGCGGATAGGTCTCTGTAGCAATGAAAGGAGATCGTCAGGGGTATTAGCCCTTGAACACACGGCGCGTATTAAAGACCACTCGGTCTCGCGCGCGAAGCTGGTCCCGGGCATGTGATCGGTCAGGGCAACGAAAGTTGATTTGATATTACGCGATCGCTCCAGAAGCCGGAGGGCTTGCTGTAGAAGGCAACACACGAATCTGTACAAGATTCGCGGCAGTGCGTTTCTTCGCTAGCATGTTGGCCGAAGGAACCCCAGTCCTGGCAAAAGATTTCTCGCAATCCTGGGATGACGGCCCTCGCATATTACCTTCCATGAAGGCCAACCCCGGACAGCGCGTGCAACTCGTGACATGCGTACACGAAGTACAAGTGGTAAGGTCTTTCAGTCGGATCGACCGGACGTCATTCATCCGCTCCGAGTACCGCCAGATGTCGAGAAATCTTTCCTTCCGAACATTCCCCGTGGGAAACGGAAATTGGACACAAGGGAACACCTCGCCGTAGGGTGAGACATAACACGCTGTATGACCTGCGCTGCATGGCAACGATGCCAGCGAATTATCGTCGCCCGGAACAGCGATTGTGCAAAATTCGTCGACGTTCCCAACCAATCCCTCATCGCGGAACACGTTGTGCAACGCATTGTGGTCCACACCCAAACTCAGGATCGAGCGGTCTCCATCCATCATCGGCGTGACCGTCGGATCGAGCGTGCACTCCACACCCATTTCGTTAGCCAGCGCCCTAACGCCCTGGTAATCCTCCAGGTTCTGAACCATCAAGACATTGGCAAAGATCACTCGTAAACCTTGCGACTTGAGAAACCTTGCTGCATCGAGAGAGCGCTGCAGTGATCCCGGCACCAGAGTGATGGCGTCATGCACTTCCGGACGGTGCGAGTAGATGCTGATCTGAATCGACTCCACGCCAATCTCCCGCAGTCGCGCCGCTTCACTCTGGCGGATCATGATCGCGTTCGTTTTGAGCTTGACGCAGAATTGGCGCTGCCAGCGGGCATATTCGAGGATCTCGAAAAAGTCCTTCCGCAGGAAAATCTCGCCGCCGCTCAGCGTCAGAATGAAGACGCCGGCATCCGCCATCTCGTCAAGCAGACGCTTGATTTCGGCCGTCGTCATCTCGCCGTGGTCGTCATGATCGAGATAACAATGAACACAGCGCTCATTGCAGCGATAAGTCAGATCGAGTTGGACGCTGAGCGGAATATTCTTCGCTAGCGCCCTCTCGGTCATCTCCTCGAGCAGTCCGCTCATCGTGCCTCTCCTGCTATTGGAACTGTCAGCGGAATAGGCTGCTCCGAAATCTGCAAGATCCCATGATCGGCCAATTCGCGTGCAAGGGTCTCAGCGTCCTGCAACGCCTCGGCGGGTTCCACTTCGAATTCGACGCAGATCTTATCCGAGACAATTTCATCCAGAGGAGTCGCCCCGTCCGCCGCTTGCCAGAGAATGGTTGCTGTCTTGTTTAGCGTGAACAGAGTGGAGTCCCGCCCCGACATAATCATCATCTCGCCATCAAGACTGCGGGCCGCCACTCGCGGGTTGCGCGCTACATAAAGCCTGCTCATCCAATCAACTCCCAAACTCTGGCGTCCGGCACAAACGTCAAGCGTGCCACGGGCACCCTGCTCACAAATTCGAATGCAGAATGAAAGATCTCCTGCACCAGTTCTTCATCCTCTGCGAAAAACAGGAGATTGGCAAGCAGCGACCGCGTGGCCTCGCCGGGTGGCACCGGCTCAATCCGATTCTCCGGTCCCTTCGCTAGCAGATACAGCGTCTCGACCGGTGCTGAAACGTTCTCGCCAAGCTTGGCCAACTCTCCGGTAAATGGAGTCCCGAAGGCGGCATAGCCCTCGCCCCGCTTGCGCACGTACGAAATTTCATCCGTCAGCAATGTGACATCTGGCGGAGCAAGCCTCGAAATCGTCGTCTTGCCTGCCTCAGACACTCCTGCAAATAGAAACGCCTTGCCATTTCGGATAGCACTTGCGGAGTGCAGCAGAAACCCTCCCTCCTTCGCCAGCACAATCGTGTGCACGATGCGAAGAACCGCATCGATGGAGTACCGATTCGCCACCTGCCGTATCAACCCTTGCCTTGTCGCTGGTTTCCATTCCGCGTGAAAATCCCCGCGCTCGATCATCCAACGCCCTTGTTGCGTCGTCACATGCACGTCAGCATCGGACGATCGCGTGCCCGGCGCAATCAGTTCAACGTCGAATTCGACTACAGAATTCCCCGATGGCGGTCCGACGTATCCGCTATACCGCTCCTGAAGCATCTTCAGGAATGCTGCATCGGTCGTATTTAGGCGGACAGGCACCCCCCCGATTTCGATGACAAGGCTGAGGCGTTCGACATCTATGGTTGGCTGTGGCAAAGACGGATCTAATCCTGTTCTGTTGGAACTTGTAATCGGCGACGCAATCCATGCACACCCACAACCACACGGGTTGCTATATCAGAGTAGCGAACCAGGGCAGCGACGGCGCGTTCGGGCAAGCGCGGCACTCTTCTCGGTTCTATGCATCTTCCGTCTCGCACGACAAACGATACTTTTCCCAGTAATTCCTCCTTTGCGACCGGAGCATCGGCAGCACGCATGGAATCGCCGTGCGTAACGAACCCCGTTCTGTCATCGCTCTCGACGACTCGATGTGCAAACAACCGGGTGTTGCGCCCGAAAAGAACGATATCCCCTTTCGCAACCTCATGCGGCGCGATCCGGTCGATGATCAGTGTATCCCCAGGCCACACCGCCGGAAGCATGCTCCAACCGGTGACCTGCAGACGCAGCCTGCCCGACGACCGTAAGACCTCAGCGGCCAATTCGCATTTCGTAGCACGTATCTCGCACTCTTGCGCTGTAAAAATCATGAAACCTTGGTATTCCCGCCGCTGCAACTGAGTTGCGTAGAACTGATCTTTCCGCACGAAAGCGCCGTGGTCACAAACACTCGCTCGTATCGAAAAGACGGTCTCTCATAAGGTTGCTTGTCAACTGGATTGCGAAACTCATCTGAGGCCGGATTGTTGTTATCCATAAAGAGCCTGTCTCTTCCTAATTGAGTCCGGCCTGCGATGCCTGTACCGCACACCCGCCAGTACCGGAAGTCCCACATGTCTGATTCCCCTGAGTGGTGAAGTAGACCTGCGAAGTTCCTGCCAGGGTCCCCGATCCGACGGTATTATCAATGACAATCCCGCCAGTGCCCCCGGTTGCAGCCAGGCTGGCTGTCGCGGGCGTCCCGGCATTTCGCCATCTCACCGAAGCATCATTCGTGACCGTGTAAACAGTCGTCGCCCAAGTCGGGTGCCCTTGCAATGCAGTCCGAGATGTCCCAGCCGCCGTGACGACCTGCACGTTGCCATTACTGTCGATAATGGCCGTGCCAGCACTGTACGCGTGACTTGGTTGCCAAGCTCCGTGCGCAGCAAGCTGCGGTCCCTGATTAACCCACCGCGCGCCGTTGTCCGCCGTGCTACCACCAACAGTCGTACTCCAGTTTGGAGTCGTAGTCCGTGATGTCCCTGCGACTCGACAAGTTTGAACCTGAAAATGTGTGTCGAGAACCTGCTGACCTACAGTATAGGCATGGGACGCGATCCACGGAGTGCTTTCAAAATTCATGATGCATCCGGCCGCTCCGCAGGAATTCCCGGATCCGCTCGCCTGCACGCTCGCAAACATCCACTCCGTCGTCCCCCCGGCCGCATTCGGGTTGGAAATATCCGTCACAGGAGAGCATCCAGTCGTAGCGCTCGTAAGCGCTGGCCCAGTCACGACGGTGCCCATAGTGCCAGCGTTGATCGGAATCTGATACAGCGTGGGAACGCCGCCGGTGTTTCCGCACACAAAGAGGTTTCCCGTAGCGTTCGCCGAGGCCTGATACTTCGCGTCGAATGCACCCTCGAACATCGGGTTCGGATTCGGAGGCGCCACTCGACTCGTTCCTACACGTGCCCTCGTTCCCGTCGTACCCGCGGCGAAATTGGTCGCGAATTGATTCACGGCTGAACATGGGTTGAGTCCGGTACAAGCGGTACTTCCGTCGCTTGACGAAAATACGTACACTCTTCCCACCGTAGAGTCGACAATCGGACCCGGGACAAGTCCTGTTCCAAAGTCCACCTGCCCAGAGCGCGTTACAACTCCTGCCGAACTAACCCGATAGAGGAATCCTCCATAATCGCCCACATAAACGTTCGTTGACGCGAAGTCGTATACGGGGCTGGAGAGGGAATTTGGATTCAACGCGTTCACCTGCACGGGGAACCCACCTGTTGTGACCCGGGCCGGTGTTCCGCGGAATACCCCAGTGAACTTCTGTAGCCACCCGCGGGCGCCCCCTACCCAGATCACGTCGTGCGTGTAGTCAGGAAACACAGAAGATGTTGTGTCGTCAGTCGCAACCAACGAACTATCCCGCAAAACAAGCGTTGTCATGCAGGGTGCGGTACAGTTGCGGTAAGCCGCGTTCGAAACGGCTGCGAGAGTCAGCGGAGAACTCACGGTCTGCGCCAACGATGGCGCCCACTTCAACAACACCAGGGTTCCGATGGCTGCACCGTTGGTCTGTACAAATGCCACCTGCGTTCCATCTCCCGAGATGGTCGGCGACGTCAGAATCTGCCCCCCCGTGTTGTAAGCCCAATACACGGAGGGCACCGTTCCGCTGCATCCAGAGTACAGGTTGTCGAATGCAACCACGCTGGCCTGAGTCGCAGATCCGGTCAGTCCCGTACTGAAGACCACATAGTCCGGCCTGGCGCCATTCCCGCACGTTGCGGTTGTGATCTGAAATGAGTATTTCGCCGGAAAAGTGCCCGCGCCCGCGTTGGCCCCGGTGCCCAGGTTCTGTGACCAGTCCGGTTGGGCCTCGCTATTGCCCGTTACTCCTAAACCAGGTCCGTGAAGCAGGCCCGCATCGACACCATCCGACCGCAGCACTCGAAAAAGATGTTGCCGATTCCACTGCTGCCAGTAACGCGGATCATTCATCACTGCTGCTGCCTGTCGATCCGTCGCCGGCTGAGAAAAGATGACGTGCCGGTGGCTCCAATCCAGTGGCATTCCCTGCATGGAATTGCCCACCTGATCTGGCGCAGCAGCTTTCCCAAGTATCCACCCCAAACTGACCAGTCCGAACAGGCTGGCACCTAACCTGATGAACCTCATGGCCGTGCCATTCATTTCTCGACTCCGTGATTCGCGAGGTACAAAGGTTGCGGGCAGAACTCCAAATTTCCCGTCGTTAATCCCGTCCCTTATTGGCAGCCACGCGCTCAATCTGGCTGGCCTTGTTCGGTCGTCAAATGCATCTCGAACGCGCGTAGCGCATTGAGCCGGCGGAAGACGGACGTAAATCCCCGTCGGTTGGCTGGTTTGGCAAAAATTCTACTCTTGCCGCTCGACACAAGTAAACGAGTTTTCCTCTAATCTTTCTCGCTGGCCCCGCTCGCAGGGATCCGTCTCGTCACAGGTTCATTGCGCTCGGGCAAACACAAAATACAAATCCGTCTTAGCCGATTCGCAATTGCACGAATTTCGCACTTAGCCCTTACAATGTTAGGAACCTTCCAGATTGTCATGTCATCAAAGTGACCGGCCACGATGTTGAGGCTTCAGTGGAGGTTTTGGGGAAAAACGCATTGGAAAGATACGAGACGACAGGGATTGTGGATCCAAGTGTACGTACCAGTGAAGTCAAAAACGTCCTGACCTTAGAGGAGATGGAGCACCTCGCCGCCGAGGGCGGCCAGTCAGCGGAAACGCTGATGAATGTTGTCGCTCTCATTGCAAAGAGATTTCGAACTGACGTCTGCTCCGCGTACTTACTAGAGCCAGATCGCGCCAATCTCGTCTTGGCCGCAACCGTCGGACTCCGTCGCGAATGCATCGGAAGCCTGCGCATGGCCGTTCACGAAGGTCTTACCGGACTCGTTGCCGAGCAGGTTGCGCCCGTCGCCGTCAGCCAGGTCAAGAACCACCCCCGCTTCAAATATTTCCGCGATTCCGGTGAAGACGCATACCAGTCATTCCTCGGAGTACCGTTGATCGATCGTGGCATTCTCCAGGGCGTTCTCGTCGTTCAAACCGTCGAGGCCCGCGTCTTCAGTGAAGATGAAATTCGAATGCTCACCTCCGCCGCCAGCCAGGTGGCCCCGATCGTTAGCGAAGCTCGAACGCTCGACCGCTTCATTGCGCCTTTGCAGGAACGTCTGTGGGCATTGGCCCGCAATTTATGGTGGAGTTGGGATCACAACTCCTCAAGCCTTTTCCTCGATCTGGATCCAACGCGGTGGAATGAGCTCAACCACAATCCGGTTGCGCTGCTGAACGAGCTCCCGTTGGCCAAGCTGGAAACCCGCGCTACCGAACTCATGCTGCACAGCCGCGTCAATTACGCCTATCGCCGCATGCTCGAATACCTGGAGGCCGACCGAACCTGGGGCACTAGGCATGCCGGGGTTCTGCGTCCTCACCCGGTCGCTTATTTCTCGGCGGAATTCGGCCTTCACGAATCGCTTCCCGTTTACTCAGGCGGCCTCGGTGTTCTCGCCGGGGATCACATCAAGAGCGCATCGGATCTCGACATCCCGTTGGTTGGGATCGGCCTGTTCTATGGTCAAGGCTATTTCCGGCAGAGGCTCGACAAGAATGGGTGGCAACGCGAAGAGTATCTCGAAACCGACGTCAATCAATTGCCGATGGAAGCTGCCATCGGGAAAGACGGACGCCCTGTCGTCGTTGAGATTGAAACCCGTAGTGGCCGCATTCACGCGAAAGTCTGGCGTGTGAAAGTCGGGCGTTGCGACCTGCTGCTGCTCGATTCTGACGTCGAAGGTAATGCCCCTGAGGACCGCGAGCTCACCTCGCGTCTCTATGGGGGCGATGTCCGCATCCGTATTCGACAGGAGCTTCTTTTGGGTGTCGGTGGTCTGCGGGCACTCAAAGCTCTGGGAATCTCTCCCGGCGTTCTTCATTTGAACGAAGGGCATAGCGGTTTCGCCGTGCTGGAGGCAATCCGCATCCGCATGGAGGACGAGGGAATTTCCTTCGAAGCCGCCGTCCCCAGAGTTTCCCGTGAAGTCGTCTTTACGACCCACACTCCGGTACCCGCTGGGCATGACCGCTTCGATGCCCGCCTTGTAGAAGAACACATTGGCCCCCTTCGGGAAGCCTTGGGATTGTCCCAGGACAGCCTGCTTGGGCTTGGACGCGAAAACCCCACCAATGCCGATGAACTCTTTTGCATGACTGTACTTGCGCTGCGCCTCTCGCGTCGTGCGAATGCCGTTTCGGCTTTGCATGGCGAAGTGTCGCGCGCCATGTGGACGGGGCTTTATCAAAGCAAACCCGAAGACGAAATTCCAATCGGGCACATTACCAATGGCGTGCACGTTCCTTCCTGGCTGGCACCGCAAATGTTCCGGCTCTACGATCGTCATCTCGGTACCGACTGGCACCATCGGGGAAGCGAAGCCAAGATCTGGCTCGGCATCGAAAACGTCGATGACGGCGAACTCTGGGAGACTCACCTCAACCTCAAGTCACAACTCATCGAGTTCGTCCGCCGACGGGCAGTTGCCCAGGCGGAACGCCGGGGAGAATCGAAGGAGGTGTTGCAACGTCTGGAGCGCGTCCTGAGCCCCGATGCACTTACCATCGGATTCGCGCGCCGCTTCGCCACCTACAAGCGGGCCAACCTCATTCTTACCGACATCGAGCGCCTCGCCTCGATGGTGAATGATCCGAATCGCCCGGTTCAGTTCGTCTTTGCAGGTAAAGCGCACCCGCTCGACGAGCCCGGCAAGCGCATGTTGCAGCAGATTGCCGAACTGATGCGTGATCCGAAATTCCGCGACAAGTTTGTCTTCGTCGAAGACTATGACATCAACGTCGGTCGCCATTTCGTGCAAGGCGTTGATGTGTGGCTCAACAATCCCCGGCGCCCGCTGGAAGCTTCAGGCACGAGCGGGCAGAAAGTCGTTCTCAACGGCGGCCTCAATCTCTCGATTCTTGACGGTTGGTGGGCCGAAGCCTACGACGGAGTCAATGGCTTCGCCATTGGATCGGGCAAGACTCACTCCAACATGAGCGTTCACGACTCGCGCGACGGAGAGGATCTGCTGAGAACCCTGCGCGACGAGGTAATTCCCCTCTACTATCAACGCGATCGTGATGGACTACCTCGCGGCTGGATCAAGCGCATGAAGCGCACCATCCGCACGCTCGGCTGGCGCTTCAATGCCGACCGCATGGTCATGGACTACACGCTCAAATGCTACGTCCCGGCTGCGGGAGGCACTTCCAGCGACATGCGGACGGTTTCGTAAACCAACCAACGACTCTTGTGATGAAATGTAGGCCGCTTGCGTGTAGAAAGTCTGCGGCCCAAGCTGTGATCATTCAACATTCGACAATACAACAATCCAACAAGCCTCAATCGATCCCGTGAATCCTCATACTCACCAATTTGTCGATCGAGAGCTCCTTCATACCCCGCGAGCGCATGTCAGCGATATATTCGGGAGTCACGTTGTGAATCCGCATCGCAATCAATTCGTCTGGATCAGGATGTGAGTATCCCAGTCCCTGCAGTTTCTGAATGAACTCCGGCGAAACCCCGTGAATCCTGAATGCGATCAGCTTCTGCAAATCAACATGATCGTATCCGCACTTCTTCAGTTGCCCGATCCACTCTGGAGTTGCGCCGTGAATCCGCATCGCTACAAGCGTATCTTCATCCGGCGAATATCCAGCCTGACGCAGACTGTGCACCATTTGTGCGCTTACGCCATGAATGCGAAATGCTACTAGTTTGTCCGCGTCAGAGATCTTAAGCCCTTCCGCGCGAAGCGACTCGATGAATGCCTTGTCTACTCCGAAGATGCGAAAAGCTATAAGCTTATCGGTGTCAAGATCGCTGAGATTCTCACTCTTCATCTCTCGCGCATAGGCAAGGCTCACATCGTGTACGGCCATTGCATACTGCTTTTCTGAATCCACGGGAAAGCCAAGCGCTTGCATCTCGCGCGGATAGTTTGGGTGGGGTGTGAAATGGAAAACACCCGCCCCCTCGCCATCCTCAAGAAATCCCTCGCCGTCGATCTTCCCCGCGTTCCGGGTGATCGTGAAGCGCACGTCCTGTCGTCCCGCCTTCGAGAAATCGATGCCCTGGAATACGCTCGCAGGCCATGTCGACTGCTGGTGTGATTCTCCGTCGTGACGGTGCTCGATCAATGAGAACTCGACCTTGCCCGCTTCATCAGACTTGCTGATCGCCCAGCTGCCACGGTGTGTTTCCCCGCTCTTCAGGTCTGCCGCACGATTTTTCACCACGATCAGAAGCAAGCACGACGTGAAGACGAAATAAGCCAGCGTTCGACGCAATCTCATAAGATTCTCCTATTCTCCTCCGACTGTGCAGCGACCACCGCCCTCTTTTCTCGAGTAAAGGCGAAGTCGAACCACTGTCGCAAATCGTCTCTACATCTCCCCTTTGCTGTCGAGAATTCCCAGGTGTTTCAGTTGAATGAGCTTCTCGATGGTGAGGTTCTGAAAACCATGTTTGCGCGCTGCCTCAATAAACTCGGGAGTAACGCCCTGCACCTTGGCATCAATCACATCATCCACACTAGGCTTGAATCCCGCCGACTGAAGCGACTTGATGTATTCCGGGGTTACACCCTGTACCTTCATTCCGACAATCTCATCCGCGCTCGGATTCAGCCCCAGAGCGCGAATATCACGGATGAATTCCGGAGTGACGCTCTGCACCTTCATGCCGATTACATCATCAGTGCTCGGATTCAGGCCCTGATCGCGAAGCCCCTTCACGTAGTCTGCGGTGACGCCCTGCACCTTGAGTCCCACAACGTCGTCCGCGTCCAACTTGAGGCCGACAGCCTGCAGATCACGCACGTACTCAGGAGTCACACCTTGCACTTTCAGCCCAACGATGTCGTCCGCATCTGCCTGGATCCCTGCTGCTTTCAGACCCTGCACGTAATCAGCAGTGACACCTTGCACCTTCATGCCAATGATCTCGTCCACATCCGGCTTGAAGCCAAGTGCGCGCAGTTCCTTGATGTACTCCGGCGTCACGCCCTGCACTTTGAGCCCGACGAGTCCATCTGCATCCGGCTGAAATCCAAGATCGTGTATCGCCCGAACATACTCGGGAGTTACGCCCTGTATCTTCAGGGCAATCAGATCATCGGCGCTCAGATCGTTCATGCCAGCCGACTTCATCCCATCGATATAAGACTGTGCGCTCGCTGGATGTTCTGAGGGCTGTGCGCTGTGCGCCGCAGAAGGCTTCGCGGCGGGCGCCGGCGTAGCCTGCCGTGCAGGCCGCGCCTGTGGCATCGCATTTTGCAACAGGCGCTGAATCGGTCTCGTGCTGGCAAAAGCGACTGGCCTTGGATAGGCGATTCCGAGGAGAGCATTTCCAGCAACCAGAGCGGTCGTCAGGAAGAGAATGCTACCCGCGAAGCCAACCTTGCGCGCTCCATCTGTGGATCTATCCAGTCCCAACAGGTGCATGATCCGCTCAGACAGAGGACCGCGATTCGCCGCCATAGCCAGAACCGGAGCGCTCCGCCATTCTTCCATCAGAGTCAGGGCACGCGCATACTCGACCGCATTCCCACACACGGTCACCGCAATCTCGTCGCAGCAGTGCTCGCGCTCCGTACGTATCCGTTTGTTCAGCCACCAGACCGCCGGATGATAAAAGAGCAATGTTTCGACGCACACCTGGAATACGTTCACGAAGGCATCGAGCCTTTGGATGTGTGCCAGTTCATGGGCAATCACGGATCTCAACTGATCCTCGGACAAACCCGTAAGCGCGCTCATCGGAAGAAATACAATCGGCCGGAACCATCCGATCACTGCCGGAGTCTGCAGCCACGCACTTTCCATGTAGTGAACGGCGCGACTGATGCCTAAGCGATCTTGCAGGGTGTAACAGATCTCCTGCACCCGATCTTCGACAACGGCCGAATGAAGCCGACGCTTGCGTTCAAGCAGAAAGAATCCACCGGCCGAACGCAGGCTAAACAGAGCAACTCCAACAAGCCAACCTTGAACCAGCCAGGGGAGGACATTGATCGTCCGCCCTGTTGTCGCCCCAGTCGTACCACTCGCCGCGGTCCTGTCCCTCGCAATTGTCCAAGCGGTCGCGGCGAGCGGTGACGACTTCACAAACTTCATTGAGGTTGAATGCTGTTGCGCGTAATAGACGAATGTTCCCATTGGTGCGATTAGCATCAGCCCAAGTGCCACAAGGCCGATGGAGTACCGCACTGTGGGCCGCCTCACCATGGCCATCGCCGCCGCAGCAACCGCCGCCAATGCAGTTCCCTGCCATACAAAGTGCAGCAGCGCCCATCCCAGGGACTGCATCGTGCTCGGGCTAATCCAACTCACGAGATTGGTGGTTATCATCGGCGATTCCTTTCGTATTCGTCGAGCAAGCTTCGTATTTCGTCGATTTCTTCCTGGGAGGCCTTGCGTCCGGCAAGCGCGTGCATCATCAACTGGCTCGCAGAACCTTCGAAGACCCGCTGCAACATGTCGCCCGCCAGTTGCCGCTTTGTCTGCTCGGCGGGAAGGCCCGCTTCATAGACGTGCGCCCTCTGTGTTTCGTTTCGCCGCACGGTGCCTTTTGTCGTCATGATTTGCAGCAGTTTGAGTACGGTCGTATATCCCAGCGACTTCTTCTCGCTGAGGGCTTCATGGACTTCACGGACGGTAGAGGGACCGCGACTCCACAACACGCGCAAGATCTCGAGTTCTGAAGCAGTAGGTTTCAAGGGAGAACGCGTCATGGGCAGGACAATACTACGAAAGCGTTCGTAGTGTCAACGAAACTCTTCGTAGATCTGATTTGGCGCAATTTCACAAGCGCTTCTGGGCCTTCCCTCATGTGCCCACAGGGACGAATTCCCAACTGGAAATCATGGTGGAATCGAGTGGATTGATTCAGGGGCGGGGGTGCGAGTAGATTGGTTTGTCCCCATGGTAGCTACCGCTGAACACTCAGGGAGAATCCCAATGCTAAAACGATTTATTGTGTGCATTTCTCTGGTCGCCGGAATAACAGCTTTGGCAAACGCCGCGGACGAAAATGCGTGCAAAGGCGACCCTAACAAGTGGCAACAACTCTTCAACGGCAAAGATCTAACAGGGTGGAAGCACGTCGGTCCCGGCGGCGACACCGTCGAAGATGGTCTGATCCGCACCCACGGCGGGATGGGCCTGCTCTATTGGACCGGTGGCAAGGTGGAAAATTGCACCATCCATGTTGTTTTCAGAATGAAGGACGAGAACGATAATTCCGGCGTATTCATCCGCATTCCCATTGAGCCCCGCGAAGAGTGGATGCCGGTCCACTACGGTTATGAGGTCCAGATCGACAACCATCCCGAAAAATCGAATGAGGATGAGTATCACGAAACAGGAATGTTGTACTCGCTCACTAAGCCACTGGTGAAGAATGCGTGGAAGCCTGGTCCGGAATGGAACACGATGGAAATCACGCTGGATGGCCCGCGTACGATCGTAATGCTGAATGGGCAGAAGGTAACCGACTACAAAGAGGGCGATCCAGTACCCGAGAAGAAATTCGACTTTGAACCGCAACACGGCACCCGCCCGAACCTCGGGTGGTTCGGCCTGCAGAATCACAGCGACAACGACATCGTGTTCTTCAAGGAAGTGGCGATTAAACCGCTGAAGAAATAGGCGGTGACGTACGGGGCACGAGGAGCAGATTCGATGATTCTCGTTGTATAACTTCGTGCCAATGCCAGCTTCAAGGATTTCAGGAGGCTAGTGTCGATTCACAAAGACTAAGGAGAGATTCGCATGAAACGTATTCTTTCGCGACGCGCATTCTTGCAAGGCAGTGCGGCTGCCGCGGCTGGCGGCTATGTAGTGTCAAAAACCATCGTTCTCGAAGCTCAGCCGTTCCGTCCCCGTCCAGTAGCACCTAGCGATCGTATTCGGTTCGGCATGATCGGAGTTGGCATGCAGGGGTCGGGCCTGCTGGCCCAATCAATCACGATTCCTGGTGTGGAGTGCGTCGCCGCCGCAGACTTGTATGACGGCAGGCACACGCTTGCCAGGGAAATCACAGCGAATCCGAGTTTGCCCACCACCAGGAAATATCAGGAACTGCTGGACCGCAAAGATATCGACTGCATCGTTGCCGCTGTGCCGGATCACTGGCACAAGCGCGTTGTGGTTGATGCTTGCAACGCGGGCAAGGACATCTATTGCGAAAAGCCGATGTCGCACACCGTGGCAGACGGCTTTGCCATGGTCGAAGCGGCACAAAAAAACAATCGCATCGTACAGATCGGGTCACAACGCGTCAGTTCAACGCTTCTGGCCAAAGCTGCGGAGCTATACAAGGGTGGGGCGATTGGCGACGTTGAGATGGTTGAACTCACACTGGGACGAAACGATCCAACCGGCGCATGGGAATATCCTCCGCCTCCCGATCTTTCCCCACAGACCCTGGATTGGGACACGTGGCTTAACGATGCCCCGAAGATCCCCTTCAACAATCTGCACTTTGCCCGCTGGCGTTGCTGGAGGGCATATGGAACAGGCGTTGCCGGCGATCTGATGGTGCATCTGTTGAGCGGAATGTTGGCCACTTTGGGATGGATTGAAATCCCGCGTTCGGCGACAGCGATGGGTGGTATCTTCCGGTTCAAAGACGGCCGCGATATGCCCGACTTCCACACAGTGCTTTTCGACTACCACGGGATTCCGGTTTACGTGCGTCTGGACCTGGGCTGCGAAACTCCCGAACTGGCGCGCTTCATGGGCCCAAAGGGTATTCTCGATGCCGGCGAGTTCGATCTGCGGCATTCTACGCAGACCGGTGTGGACATGGATCCGAGCTACTACGCGTTCAGTTTCCCCGCAAAGTTGCGTGACGAGTACGTAAAGCAGTGGCACGCGGAGCACGACCCACAGCTGGGTAAAGAGCCGGTTCGCCAAGACACGGTCTACAAAGGACACGATTGGGACGATATGCGTCCGCACCTGAACGTGTTCTTCCAGGCTGTCAAATCGCGGAAGCCGATCACCGAGGATGCGGTGTTCGGAAACAGCGCGGCCGTCGCTTGTCACATGGCGAACGAGTCGTATTTCCGTCAAAAACCGATCACGTGGGATGCGGCTTCCAAAACCATCAAATCCTAGCGGCCCAGGAGGAAAAATGAGCTCCATTGTTTCGGCCGGGCGGAACCGGAGATCGACTCCGGTTCTGCTCGGATTTTTTGTCTTGCACTTCGCTGCCCTTGCACAGGAACTCCCGGCCGCAAAACCTGAATCCGTTGGCCTGTCCTCCGAAAGGTTGGAGCGCATCGCAACTGTAGTGCAGCGCAACATCGACGACAAACGAATCGCCGGTGCTGTGACGATTGTGGTTCGTCATGGCAAAGTCGCATGGTTCAAAGCCCAGGGCATGTCAGACCGCGAAGCGGCCAAGCCAATGCCCACCGATGCGATGTTCCGCATCTGCTCGATGACCAAGCCGATCACCAGTGTGGCGGTGATGATGCTGTATGAAGAGGGCAGGTTTTTGCTGGACGATCCAGTATCGAAGTACTTGCCGGAATTCAAGAATCCGAAAGTCCTCGTGAAACCGCTGTCAGGTGAGCCTTACTCGATTCCCGCAACCAAGGAAATCACCATCCGCGATTTGCTTCGCCACACATCGGGTATCACCTACCAGTGGAATGGCGACCTTGGATCGATGTACGAGAAAGCCGACGTCGCCAGCGGTCTGCTGCAGTATGACGGAACGATTGGCGACAGTGTAAAACGCCTTGCTGGACTGCCCTTACTGTTCAATCCGGGGGACCGCTTTGAATACAGCCTCGGCGTGGATGTTCTCGGACGACTGGTGGAAGTTGTTTCCGGGAAGCCGCTTGATGAATTCTTCCGCACAAGAATCTTTGAACCGTTGGGAATGAAGGACACGTACTTCTTCCCGCCCGAAAACAAGCTGAACCGGCTCGCAACGGCCTACACGTATTACGCCGACAAGGGTCTGAATCGTTTCCCGGATACTCCGATTCGCGAAGGAAGCTTCGTGTATTCGGCAGACTATCCTTCACGTGGGCCGAAGAAGCTCTTTTCCGGCGGCGCTGGCCTCGTTTCCACCGCACTGGATTATGCCCGCTTCTGCCAGATGATGCTCGACGAAGGAAAAGTCGGCGGTACACGCCTGCTAAGCCGGAAATCTGTTGAGTTGATGAGCCACGATCAGCTAGGCAAAATCGGACCGGATCAGGGATTTGGACTCGGGTTTGGCGTGGAAGGCGTCAAGGAACCGCTATCGGAACTTGGATCCTTGGGCGCATACGCCTGGGGTGGCTTCTTTTATACGGGATTTACCATCGATCCTAAGGAGCAAATGATCATCATTTTCATGGCCCAGCTACATCCGACGGGAGAATTAACTCTTGACCGCCAAGTCGATGTGCTGGCTTATCAGGCGATCAATGACTGAAAACAAACGATGAGCGATGAGCCGTTCGCAAGTCGCATCTTGCTCATTGCTTACTCCCAAGGCCCTGTTCCGGGTATATGATTTTGTGAGTGTTTCCTCAATAGTCTTCTGAAATCTTCTCCGCTCTGGAGTTCGGAATGGCAACAATTCACCTTTCGGTTAATGGACACACCCACACCGTAGACACAGATCCGCAAACCAGTCTGCTGACGACATTGCGCGAGTATCTCGATCTGACGGGCAGCAAGTACGGCTGCGGCGAAGGACAATGCGGCGCCTGCACGGTGCTGATCGATGGGAAGGCCCAGCGATCCTGCATCACGCGCGTGGGATCGCTGGCGGGGAGACCCATCACAACAATTGAGGGCCTCGCTCTCGGCGATCATTTGCACCCGGTGCAGCAGGCTTTTCTGGATGAAGGTGCGATGCAGTGCGCGTACTGCACGTCGGGAATGATCATGTCGGCGGTTGCCCTGCTGCAGAAGACTCCCACTCCCAGTAAGCGCGCAATCATCGATTTCATGGATGGCAACATTTGCCGCTGTGGAACCTATTCACGGATCATTCGCGCGATTCAAAAGGCTGCGAAGATGACTCAATCTCCAGTTGCAAAGGGATCGGACCAATGAGCGCGAAAACAACTATCGCAACTCCGATGGAACCAGAACGCTACGAACTCAGAGCAGCCGCTTCGTATCGCTTTGATCTTGACCGCCGCGACTTCTTCAAATTCCTGGGCGCGGGAGTCATCGTTGTGTCAGTCCTCAAGCCGGCAGCGATCGCACAAGAGTCAGGGGGAGGCAGGCGTCAGGGTGAATCTCTGCCGCAGGAAATCGACGCGTGGCTGCACATCGGAGAGAAGGGCAAGGTCACGGTGTTCACCGGCAAGGTTGAGGTCGGGCAGAACATTCGAACCTCGCTGAGCCAGGCGGTGTCGGAAGAGTTGCATGTCCCAGTCGAACAGATCGAATTGGTGATGGGTGACACGCAGCTCACACCGTTTGATATGGGCACGTTCGGCAGCCGGACGACTCCTACGATGAATCTGCAGTTGCGGAAGGTTGCAGCCGCAGCGCGCACCATTTTGATCGGTCTGGCAGCGGCACAATGGAACGCCCAGACGGAACATCTCGTGGCCGAGAATGGCAAGGTTACCGATCCGCAGAACAATCGCTCATCAGACTATGCAGCTCTCACCAAAGGACAGCGATTGTTGCAGACCCTTCCCGCGGAGGGTTCCCTCATCCCAGCGGCGGAGTGGAAAGTCGCCGGACAGTCCATACCCAAAGTCAATGGGCGCGATTTCGTGACTGGGAAACATCGATACCCTTCGGACCAGACGCTGCCAGACATGCTGTACGGCAAGGTGCTGCGACCGGCCGCCTTCGATGCGACGCTGGTTTCGGTCGATACCCAGCAGGCTGAGCAGATGGTGGAGAGAAATTGGCACGGAAGTGCAACCGTCGTGCGTGACGGCAATTTCGTGGGAGTGGTCGCTCCCACGTCGCAGGCTGCTTCGGCTGCATTAGCGGCCATCCACGCTGAATGGAAATCGGAACCGCAGATTTCAAATCAAGGACTCTTCGACTACCTGCGCAAGGACGCAGCCCAGGGGAGAGATCCGAGCGGAGACGGCGATCACTACGAGACTGGATCTGTCGATCAGGCACTCGCTTCTGCCGATCACCATCTGAAGCGGACCTACACGGTGGCTTACATTGCGCACGTCCCACTGGAACCCCGCGCGGCGCTTGCGAAGTGGGACGGAGATCAACTCACCGTGTGGACTGGTACGCAGCGGCCCTTCGGCGTGCGCGGGCAGCTTGCCGAAGCATTTCACATGCCGGAGGATCAAGTACGTGTCTTGATGCCCGATACCGGGTCCGGGTACGGTGGCAAGCACACTGGGGAAACAGCGATCGAAGCAGCGCGGCTGGCGCGGGCGGCGAAACGTCCAGTGAAGGTGGTGTGGACGCGGGAAGAAGAATTCGCGTGGGCTTACTTCCGCCCGGCTGGTGTGATGGATGTAACCAGCGGAGTCCGCAACGACGGCACGATCGTGGCATGGGAATTCCACAACTACAACTCCGGTTCGGCAGGAATTCGAACGTATTACGAGATTCCAAACCAGAGAATTGTGTTTCATGAAGTTCATTCGCCGCTACGGCAGGGATCGTATCGCGCGCTTGCTGCGACGGCCAACCATTTCGCGCGCGAGTCGCACATGGACGAATTGGCGCATGCCGTGAAGATGGATCCTCTGGAATTCCGGCTGAAGAATCTGAAAAACGAGCGCCTGCGGGCTGTGTTTGAGGCCGCAGCCAAACAGTTTGGCTGGGGAAAAAGCAAGGGTTCGGGCCAAGGGTTCGGCATGGGCGGTGGCTATGAGAAATTGGGGAACATTGCCACATTCGCGGAAGTGAAGGTCGACCAAAGATCACGCGAGGTCATGGTTGTGCGCGTCATCTCTGCTTTTGAATGCGGCGCGATCGTGAATCCGGATGGCTTGCGGAACCAGATCGAAGGGTCGAATGTGATGGGGCTGGGCGGAGCGTTGTTTGAGGCGATCGAATTTGAAAACGGCAAGATCCTGAACGGGCGACTGTCGCAATACCGCGTACCGCGTTTCACTGATCTGCCTGCGCTTGAGACCTTGCTGCTTGATCGCAAAGATATTCCGTCGGTGGGTGCAGGAGAGTGCCCGATGATTGGCTTGGCTCCGGCCATCGCGAATGCGATCTTCGACGCCTGCGGAGTTCGTTTGCGCGCTCTGCCGCTCGTTCCCAACGGACTAAAGATCAACTGAACTGCAACAGCACTTTTGAATTATTCTTCTTCGGAGCTGGACTTTCGTCGATTTGCCTACTTTCTTCCAAGTTTCAGGAGCGAACTATGAGCGATGTCAATCGTCGGGATTTCCTCGAGAAGTCAGCCACTGCCGTGGCTGGAACCGCCATGCTGCCTCGCACCGCGTTGTCGTACGTCAATATCCTCGGTGCGAACGATCGCATTTCTCTGGGGCATGTTGGCATCGGAAATCGCGGTACTGAACTGGACTTGATTGCGTCGAAGCTCAAGGCGAGCCAAAACGTTGAGATGACGGCAGTCTGCGATTTGTGGTCGAAGAATCGAGAGAGAGCCGCAGCAACCAACTCAGGTTATTACGGCAGAAGTCCGCGTGCTGTGCAGCATGTAGAAGAACTGCTGTCACTGAAAGATGTGGATGGGGTGCTGATCTCGACCCCGGAGCACTCGCACTCGCCTATCCTGAAAATGGCAACCGAGGCAGGCAAAGACGCTTATGTTGAAAAACCGATGGGGAATGTACTGAGCGAGGCCAAGGCTGCGCGCGATGCAGTCCTGCAAGCCAAAACCATCGTTCAGGTCGGGACCCAGCATAGGAGCGAACCGTACCCGCAGGCGGCGCAGAAAATCGCACGCAGTGGCGCTCTGGGTGACGTCAGCAAGGTCGAGGTTGAATGGAACTATCACGGGCCACGTTGGCGTGGGCGGCCGGAGGTGAAACAGATTCGGGAGCAAGATACCGATTGGAGCAAGTGGCTGCTGACCAAACCGGTACGCCCGTTCGACCCGCAACTCTACTTCGAATTTCGGCTTTATCGAGAATTCTCTAGCGGCATTCCCGACCAGTGGATGAGCCATGGGATCGATCTGGTGCATTGGTTCATGGGCGACAACTATCCGACCTCAGTGGTTGCCCATGGAGGAGTCTATGCCTGGCACGATGGCCGGGAGAACGCTGACACATTTCATGCACTGCTGGAGTATCCAAAGGGATTTCTCGTGAGCTACTCCACCAGCTTTGGCAATGATGCACCCAGTTTCACACGCTATATGGGAAAGAAGGCCACACTGATCAACGTAGGTGGTGAAGGGAGCCCGCGCTATCAACTCATCGAAGAAAAAGGAACGCACGAAGACGATGCGGACATCGACAAGAAGCGGGAGTCAAAATACATCCTGCTTCCGGGCGAGACGAAGATTCCGCCAATGGGCATCGATGACTTGTCGCTCGAACACATGTCGAACTGGTTCGAGTGCATGCGCTCCCGCCAGCAGCCGCATTGTACGGTCCACGAGGGATTCGCGCACTCTGCTGCTTGCATGATGGCAGCCGAGTCGTATTGGACAGGCAGAAAAATCTTCTGGGACATGAATACAGAAGTGTACTCAGACACGAAGCCGGCTTAGACGCCGCAGGCGCGAGCGTTTCCCAGGCACTGCCCGACTACGTGAGCGTAGTCAGGAATGGCAATTTCTGGATCAATCAAGTCTGGGTGCCAGACTTTCTCCCACTCGAAGCAGTAGAAGCCTTTGTAGCCGATTCCCTGCAGCGCCTTGATCTGGCGCTCGATCGGCACGTTCCCTCTCCCGGTAAGAACATATTTGCGATCGTCGCCTGTACCGATTGAATCCTTCAAGTGCGTGTGGCGGATCCATTGCCCCAACTGCTTCACGGTATATTCAGGATCTTCGTTGGAGGTCGCGAAGGTGTGATGCGCGTCCCAGAGAAGCCCGACATGTTCGGAATCGGCCATGATCAACACGTCTTTCACCGTGGCCGACGATGTGAAGTGATCGTGGGACTCGATGATGACGGTCACGTTTTTCGGACCGGCGTATTCGCCGAGTTCTCGCAGTCCGGCGCTGACGCGCTTCTTGGTCTCAGAGTCAGGCACAGTCGCCTTGTCAGTTTCGGCCTTTCCACCGAAGACACGCACGTACGGTGCTCCGAGTGTTGAAGCCAGCCCAATGAACCGGCGTGCGTCGGCCAGGTCCTTTTCGCGTTTCGCCGGATCCTCCATATACAGGTTGGCGGAACTGCTCACGCAGGCGATGCGGAGTTTGTGATCTCTGATTTCCTTTTTCGTCTGCTCGATGCGATCCGCGGCAAAGATCGAATTCGCGGGAAGATCCATGTTGCCTTGAAGACCGCGAAGTTCTATGGCAGAGAATCCGTGCTCTTGCGCAAAATCGAGAATCTTCTTCCATTCCCATGCGGGACAACCTAGCGTAGAAAACGCGATGGGAATGCGACTAGCCTTATCTTCAGCGGAGAGAAAGAGTGGCCAGGCCGCCGATGCCAACGCCGCAGAAGATATCTGCTTGAGAAAGTCGCGACGATTCTTCATGGCTAGATTTCTCCGTTTTTCATCTGTTGCACAGCGTAGTCACAGGCACGGGCGGTGAGCGCCATATATGTCAAAGAAGGATTCACACAAGAAGACGAGGTCATTATGCTGCCGTCGGTAATGAAGAGATTCTTCACATCGTGTGCCTGGCTGAACGAATTGAGCACTGAGGTTTTGGGGTCGCGTCCCATGCGCGCCGTCCCCATTTCATGGATGCCGAGTCCAGGCGGATCGTCGCCGGTAAAAGGCTCGATATCTCGGCCACTGACGGCCGCCAGCATCTCAGCGGCGGCGATCGACATGTCTTTGCGGATCGCCAGCTCGTTCTCGCCCCATGCACAATGAATTTTCAAGGCCGGAATCCCCCACGCATCCACTTTTTCTTTGTCCAATTCGACATAATTGCTGTGGTTGGGAAGACATTCACCGAAGCCATAGAAGCTGAAGCACCATGGGCCGGGTTGCCTGAGTGACTTCTTGAATTCCGCTCCGAACCCCGGTTGCGAGATACCCCGCGACCAACCTTCTCGATAACCCCCGCCCTGAAATCCATATCCACGCAAGAATTCAGGATGCTTTGACTTCACATTTCGAAAGCGAGGCATATACGTCCCGTTCGGCCTTCGTCCAATTTCGAGCCGATCCTCATTTCCCGGGATGATAGCCCTCGCACCTCCTGCCATGATGTGATCCATCAGGTTGTGACCCAATTCGCCGCTGGAGTTTGCTAGCCCGCTGGAGAATTCTGGCGTTGCCGAGTTGAACAGAATGCGAACCGATTCCAGGGTGGAGGCACACAAGAACACAACCTTGGCGCGAAACTCAATCGTTGAACGTGTCCGGGAATCGATGACTCGGACGCCGGTTGCTCTCCTCGATTTTGAATCAAAACTGATGCCATGGACTACGCTGAAGGGGCGTAATGTCATGCGCCCGGTTTTCTCGGCAGCGGGAAGAGTAGCATTCAAGCTGCTGAAATACGAGCGCGTGATGCATCCGCGCTCACACGGTCCGCAATAGTGACAGGCGGCTCGGCCAAGATGATCCTGAGTGAGAATGGCAGCCCGTCCGATCGTCAGCACTCGCTCGCCACCGAAGTGCTTGGCCAGTTCCTGCCGGACGAATCTCTCGGTGCAATTTAGGTCCATTCCCGGCAAGAACTTGCTGTCCGGCAACTGGGCAAGTCCTAATGCCTCGCCCGAGATTCCGGCAAATTCCTCGACGTAGTCGTACCAGGGAGCAATATCCGCATAGCGAATGGGCCAGTCAACCGCGATCCCCTCCCGCAGGTTGGCCTCGAAATCGAGATCGCTCCATCGGTAGCTCTGCCGTCCCCACGTGATGGAACGTCCTCCAACCTGTCGGCCGCGAATCCAATTGAATGGCTTACCCCGATCGGTCGTGTAAGGGTGCTCCTTATCCTTGATGAAAAACTTCGACGACCACTCATCGCAGGCATAACAGGTACTCTGAATGGGTTGATCCTCGGCCAGCTTGCGGCGATCGCCCATCCCGCGAAATCTCATTTCCCACTCGGGCACATGTTCCACATAATCTTGTTCAGGAACAATGGGACGCCCAGCCTCGAGTACGAGAGTCTTGAGACCCTTCTCTGTAAGTTCCTTAGCTGCCCAGCCCCCGGTAATTCCTGACCCCACGACGATCGCATCAAATGTTGTCTGCCCGCTCACTTTTGGTCCCGAGCCTCCTTGATGGGCGAGCTTTCATTACATCCCTGGTAGACGCCGGGAATTATTTCGAAATGCAATTCCTGCGTCGCTCCCGCTTCGGAAGTGTAGTATGCAGTCAAAGTGAGTTGCCGCAGCATCGGATAGAAATCGGTCTCATTGGAAGTGCTCAACATTCGTGTGCGTTGGCGCGCATCTTGATCTTCGACCATCTTCTCGCCCAGCGCGCTCAGAATCTGAGATTGCTGCGGCTCCGTGCAGCCTGTGAGCTCTTTTCCGAATAGGCTGTTGCTGCGAGAATCCACATCAGCGAGCCCGGCGAGAAATCGATTCCGTTCTGACTCGTCGTACCACTCCGTCAGGATGAGATCGATAAACTCTGCGACGCCAACGTCAGTTGCACCCGGAGTATCGGTGCGCGGCAGAATCATCTCGGCCATTGCTTTCACCGTCGCAAACTGGTGAGCATTGAGAGTGCGCGGCATCGGCTGGCCATGGACAAACGACCGCACCTCTCGCATCACCGCAAAAAGCTTATGCGGCGCAAGTTGAAGTGCGGCTCCGGTTGCTAGAAGCCGAAGTACATCGCGTCTTTGCATAGAAGAACTCTGATTTTGTGAAGTCTTCGTGAACTCTATGTTACCGAATTCGCGACCTTCGCGTTCAGAGAGATCAAGGGGCAAGATCAGATCCCGCGAACTGTCCATTCTTGCGGCGCCTGCCTTCTCGATGCCAACAATTGTTGTCGGATAGTGTAGAGAAATAAACAGCGCGTCACAGTGAACACAGTGACGATTGCCTGCATTTCGCAGCCACAGTCATCTACCTGTTTCCTAGAACTTCCCAAGTTTGATGCGCACCACCGCGGGATCCTCGGCGTGGAACTGCAGGCCGCGATCCGTTTCATCGCCGTTCCACAATCGTACTGGCTTCCAGACTCCGTCCTGATACGAACCTTCTTCCGCAGCCAGGATCTGCATTCGCATTCCCGGCAACCGCCCCGGGAGATGGAAGCCAACGCTTACATCTACTCCCGTGACCAAAAACTCGTCCGGGCCGAGTTGCGCGACCAGGGCAACACCATGGGCATCGTTTGTACCCGGTGGACGGCGGCCATCGTATTGTGGGAACCCGTAAGAGATCGTCGCTTGCCAGGGGCCAAAATCCAGCTCCTGCTGTGCCTTGCCAGTCTCCTCCATGGAGGTCTTCAATTTGCCCTCGAAGTTGAGCTTCGCTATCTCCCTTGCCATGGGCGCTAGCAGCCCAAAGTTCCTTGCATGGCCGGTGGGGGAAGCATCGCCCAGAATGTTCCACCCGCGCGGATCGATGCCGAACGGTGCGATTCCAACCGCGCCTTCGCCCAGTGCCAGGAAATCGTATCGCGCGAAAGAGTCTGGCTTGGCGATCTCAGGCACAAGAAGAGGATTGTCCGGCCGATGGTAAGCGGCAAGCACGTCGCGCACGAAACCTGCATCGTCCCCGTAGATGTCGGGAGCAATCGCGACAATGGACGGAGCAAGCGCCCGCCACAGACCGACCCACCGCTGCACCGCTCCGCCGCTTGGATACTGAATCCCAGGGATCGGCAGTCGGCGCTCCGGCAATTCTGCCGGAGGATAGCTCAGCCAGACATTCATATAGAGGGGGATATCGAACTCAGCCTTCCCGGCCGCTGCGATCTCGTTGAGATAGTGGGCCTGGTGGTATAGCTGGAAGAGCTCATCGGCGTCACCGCCGAATATCTCATTCCATGTGCCCGGCTTCTTGCCCGCAGCGGAAAGCATATCCGCCGGAACCTGGCTGGCGAACTCCTTATTGGATTCCGGAGAGAAGTCCCGCGGACTGCCTATGATCCCGGATTCGTTCTCGACCTGAACCAGCAGAACCGTGCGTTCCGTGCCGTCGAGCGCCTTCAAGTGGCGCATGAGCGCGGTGAATGCCGCCCTGTCGGCTTCGAGATTGGAACGCGAACTGGCCGAGAGCACATCGATCGGCTCTCCGTCGGCCCGGATTACACGCGGAAACCGCTTTGTGTCGGTCTTCACCCACTGCGGAACGTAATGCATGTTGCCGTTCTTCCATGTTCCAAACCAGAGAAGCACAACGTGGAGATTGTGCTCGCGCGCCCCCTTCACCAACAGATCGACATTGTCCCAGGTGAACGTCCCCGGTTGCGGCTCAACCTGCTCCCAATAGACAGGGGCTTCTACCGTATTCGCGTGCATTTCCGCGAGGGCCTTCCAAACCCGCGGTAGCTCCGAAGGCCAGGCGCTCGAATTGTGTACCTGTCCGCCAAGCATCAGGTAAGGCTGACCATCGACCATCAGCGCCCAGCGGCCGTCTTTCTCAGCAAACTTGGGAGCGTCGACAGCGCTACAGAGAGCGCACGCCACAGAAACGAACAGCAGGAACGTCAGCGCATGGTGGAATCGTGCATGAACGGTATGAATCATAATTTGCCCTTTCTCAAATTGCGGAAGGAGTCATCTAGCGCTCGGTGGTGTCACGCAGAAGCGGTCGTGCTTCATACGTTGTAGGCACCGACTGAATGATCTCATCCAACTTCGCATCCACACGCCTCCGTGCGACGGCGCGAACGTAACCGATATAGTCTCCCGCATCGCTTTCCACCGCACCAATCTCGATGAGATTCTCCGGCGCCACGACTGCTTGCCATTGCAGCCAGAATTTCCAGCCTTCGGCCATCGGATCAGCCACTTCGACGTTCACGATCCCCATCTTCTGCCAGTGTGTGCGCCACCACGCGGCGGAGTGCAGACAACACATGCTCGGTTCCCACCAGCTCACCAACTGCTCGGGAACAACCCCGTCGAATTCCCGCATCAGCCCGGCACCAGCAATGGCGATCTGCCCACCCGGCTTAACGAAACGCGCCAGGTAGCCCAGATACAGATCGTCCGTTCCGTAGTACGGGAACGAATCGATAGAAATGATCGCGTCAAAAAAGTCGTTGGCGAACGGAAGCGACTTCGCTTCGGCGCGGATCGGATAGACGCGATTCCCGGCACCAGCATCCCGGATTCTTTGCAGGTTTTCCGAAGCGCTGAACCATAGGTCCACAGCCCACACTTCAACTTCGAACTCCAGACTTAGGAAAACCGACGACAGCGCGCGCCCGCAGCCAAGGTCGAGTACGCGCATTCCCGGACGCAAATCCACAGCGCTGGCCAGCCACTCAGTCAGCCAAAGAGGATTCGCCCCACCACTGCAGCCAGCAACCAGCCACTCCGGGTCGTATTTGTTGGACCTGGGAAAGCGATCGCTCAGTAGACGGGTATCCAATGCAAGGTCCTCACACGCGTTTCGGGCAATCTTATCCGAACCTGGAAGCACGGGCCAGCATGCAATCCTCAGGTTACGCTCACGGTTGAAGAACTTCTCGGCACTGGATATCTGCACGACTCGGGCAGATCAATGCGATTGCGTTGAAATATCGAACCGAATTCAGATAGCTGACACCGCTGGTAAAATAGCGGACACGTGGGGATGTCCGGCATTCCTGTACCCGCCTATGCCGGCCGCGATTTGAACATGGCCCAGTACCTGTTTGGACAGTACATCTTCGATGTGGACGAGCGAAGACTGCTTCGCGACAACGAGGAAATCCGCCTGCGCGGCAAATTGTTCGACACTCTTCGCGTACTGGTGGAGAATGCCGGCAAACTTGTACGCAAGGACGCGTTTATGGAGTCTGTATGGCCGGACTCCGTGGTCGAAGACAACAATCTCGACTACTGCATTTCGCAACTGCGAAAACTCTTCCATCCAGCGAAATACATCGAAACGGTGCCACGCCACGGCTATCGATTCGTTGTGCCAGTTACGCACGTCGCGCGTGCAGCGGCACCACACGCTGTGCCAGCAGGAGGCCAGACCCTCACCCCAGCGCCCCGCCAGGACATTAGGTTTTCGGTTACCGAGGATGGTGTACGCCTCGCCTGGGCCAGCATCGGCACCGGGCCGCCCTTGGTGAAGGCGTCAAATTGGCTTACACATTTGGATTTCGAATGGGGAAGCCCTATCTGGCAACACTGGTGGACAGAGCTCAGCAAGCACCATCAACTAATCCGCTACGACGAGCGTGGAAACGGCATGTCTCAGCGTGACGTTCCTGACGTCAGTTTTGACACCTGGGTTCGCGACCTCGAAACGGTGGTCGACGCGGCCGGACTCGACCGCTTTTCCCTGCTCGGAATGTCCAGGGGCGGCGCCATCGCTATCGCTTACGCAGTCAAGCATCCCGAACGGGTGAGCAAGTTGGTGCTGTACGGTGCATTTCCTGCGGGCCTCAATCACCACGGCACTGCCCAGGCGCGTGAAGCACGACGCGCCCTGGTAAGCCTGATGCGGCTTGGGTGGGGAGTTAACAATCCGGCGTTCTGCAAAATGTTCACCTGCCGATTCATCCCTGACGCGACTCCGGTCCATGAGCATTGGTTCGACGATCTGCAACGGATGTCAACCTCGGCCGAGAATGCGGCGCGGTTAATGGAGATCGACGACAACATTGATGTGCGCGCACTGTTGCCACAGGTGCAAATCCCGACGTTGGTCGTGCATTGCGATCGTGACCAGGTCGTTTCTCCCGAGCACGGGCGCCAGTTGGCCGCTGAAA
>Ga0335085_10001963_pt1 | contig 40331 bp, 54 predicted proteins | sample Lox_Sample_45_FD_206712 | JGI IMG/M metagenome (GOLD analysis project Ga0335085, IMG submission 206712) | Soil microbial communities from Loxahatchee National Wildlife Refuge, Florida, United States - Lox_Sample_4.5 | ecosystem: Environmental > Terrestrial > Soil > Wetlands | place: USA... | reverse complement strand
AAGGTTGCGACTCTGGACCTTGATTCGCTGCTTTAATCTGCGCCTTTACTTTGCAATGTGGCAGGGGGAGCAATCCCCCTGTTACTTCAACCTTTTGTCTAATCTCTCGCTTCAATCTTTTGCTCTTGAAACTGATTCAGAATTTAGGTTTTATGATGCAGAATCTACTTGCCTTTGCTAGAGCATTAGAGTATAATAAACTTGTGCCATTATATGGCCGCTGCGCGAAAGGCGGTTTAGGTAAAAAATCTTTTTTACTTTGTGCGGGGCGGACCCTCATACCCTAGAACTTTTTTCCACCTTTTTCGTACATACCTTTGGCCTCCGGCCAAAGACTAAATAAAGGAAACAAAATGCCAAACTTAACATCTAACGACTGCTGCGAAGCGACAGAAAACGAACCTACAGAAAACGAACCTAACTCATGCTAAAATCTTAAACTTTACCCAAGGAGTATTTGCGATGATAATGACGATTGCACGGCCCGAAGGGCCGAAATTCGAGACCCAAAAAGTTCAGGCCATTCTTGACTCTGTTAAGACCTCGAACTTTCTCGGTCATTATCAACACAAATTGCGCGCCCAAAACTTTGCTCCGCAAAGTTATCGCGATTCTGTTGACGACAATGGTCAACTAACTGTGACAGTCGAACTCGAAGACTAATCCACGGCCCGGAGGCCGAAAAATGTCAAACACTAACGACTTCACGGCCCGGAGGGCCGAAAAATGCCATCTGACGATTTCGACTTCTCATCCCTTCTACCCAAACGCGGGAGCTTCAAAACTCTCGCGTTTAGTGTGATTCGCGAACTAACGCCCGAAGACATACTCCGCGTGGGCTCTGGCTCACTCCTAGCCCACAGGCCACTACAGCAAATTCGTGCAATCCATCACCGCCTTGCCCAACTAATTTCACAAGGCTTCACTCACGCCGAAGTCGCACAAATGGCCGGCTCGTCCACAGCCCGTATCGCCAAACTCGTCGCAGACCCGACTTTCCAAGAACTCATCTCCTACTACTCCGACCAAATCGCCGAACATCAAATCGAAGACGGCCAGCGCATCCAAGAAAAACTAAAAACCGCAGCCGAAACGGCACTTGACGAACTAACCGACAGACTCGAAGACGACGAAAAGCGCGCAGCAATGCCACTTTCCGAACTCCGCAAAATAGTCGAATTAGGTGCAGACCGCACAGTCGCTCCACCAAGACAAAGCATCCAACTAACTCAACAACCAACTGCCATAACCCTAAACATCGGAACTCCCCGCTTTCAGCCGCCGCAGGCGGCGGCTCTCAAAACCATCAACCACGAAGAACCAACTCCCAAAGAATCCGAAAAACCCGAAAAATCCACAGAATCCGAAAATCCACCTTCCAATCCCTAATGCCAATCCTTTACCTCTATCTCCAATACCTCAAATGCAAGAACCTTCTCAAAACCCTCATGGCCAAATCCCTCACCGCGAAGCGGCGCAAAACCTATCGCCAGACTACCTGGAGAAGACGTAAAGTGCGAATAACTTCCGCAAAAGCAGTTCCACAACCAATCTTCGCCCGAAACAACAAACCCAATAACCAACTAAAAGCCCAAGGACTTCGCTACGAGAAAAAAGTCCTCGAATCCCTCTCCGCATCAGCCCTTCACGACAGTTACGAAATCTACCACAATCCCTGGTTCTACTACAACGACGAATTCTTCTGTTCCCCCGATTTCATCCTCTGGCCAACGGAGCCGGAGGCTCCGTTAATCATCATCGAATGTAAACTCAAATACACCCTCGACGGAACAAACAAACTCCAAAATCTCTACATCCCCGTCATCCGCAAAGCCTACAACCTCACCACCGATCCTATCGGCATAGTAATCGCCAAATCCCTTACCCCCGAAGTAAAAAAGACCATCGCGAAAATCCGCGATGCAAAACCCCTCGAAAACAATATCCTCCTTTGGCTTGGCCATACAAAACTAACAACCTAACCAGGAGACAATTCATGGAGGAATTAATGACAATCGCCCCCATCGCGCAGCGGCCGCCGCCCATAGTGCAGCCCGAAGAAATCGACTCCTGGCTAAAATGGGCAGGAGAAAAACTTCTCTCACTACCACTTCCGCGCCCCGGACCCTCCGCGCCCGGCGTTTGTTGGCCCAACTTTCCCGCCGACGCCTCTATCGCCTACGGCTACAGTGACATCAAACTGCGGCCCGTGCCGCCCCTCAAAGACGAAATCAAATTCATCGACGAAATCCTCAACCTAATCCTTCTAATACCCTCAATCCAAATCCGGCGCATCATGCACGCCAGAAGCTTAATTGCACCAAACTCAGGCCGACAACTCTACTCTTTTTCCCGCATCGGAAAACTCCTTTCCCTGGACCGCAAAACTATCGCCTCTCTCCACCGGCAGGGCCTGCGCCAGATCGCCCTAAACCTCGACCCAGAGCGCGCCCAAAAAATCAAGTCTTTTGTGGAACTTCACACCAAGTCCTGAAGTAACAACTGCGCGAAAGCCCGCGGCGCGGGGGAATTTTTCCCTGTGTCTGTGGTGGGCGAGGCGCGCTGGATAGCGCGCCGACAGCCAATTGAAAGAAATCTCTGTTATGTCAGAAGAACAAAAAAGATATGGAGTAATCTACTCCGATCCGCCCTGGCATTTTAAAGTTTATGACGATGAAACTGGCTCTGATCGTGGAGCAATTGCGCATTACGACACAATGAGTTTTGAACAGATTGCAGCAATACCAGTAACCAATTGGGCAGCAGAAGACTGTGTATTGTTTCTTTGGGCAACAGATCCGCTTTTGCCTAAAGCCTTAGAATTAATTTCTCTCTGGGGCTTTGAGTACAAAACTGTTGGTTTCTATTGGGCAAAAACAAACAAAGATGAAAAAACTTTCTTCACCGGCATGGGCTACTGGACAAGAGCTAATCCTGAACAATGTCTTTTAGCTACGCGTGGAAAGCCTAAACGTCTCAATGCAGATGTGCAAAGACTTATCGTCGCCCCGCGAAGGGAACATTCGCGAAAACCAGATGAAGTCCGATCGGCAATAGAACGCCTAGTCCCCGGCCCGTATCTGGAAATGTTTGCTCGTGAAACTAAACCCGGCTGGGATGTGTTTGGTAATCAGACTCAACTCTTTACTGAAGCTCTGCGAGCACCGCTAAAAACCAAAAGAACGCAAAATGGCAAAAAACTTCTAAATCTTGATGATTTGGATTTGTGAGTAAGGCTGGATTCGCTAGCAAGGTATGTCTCTTAACTAAAAATCTTTTGCCCACCACATATTCCCCTTGCCAATTGCCCAACCTACAAGATATACCATCCTTATCCTTAGCGAGTCCTCCGGGTGGCTTGGGTGTGTTTTCCTGATAGGGTTTTCCTACTTTAGTGCAGCTATTCAATTAGCTGCACTTTTTTTATACCTACAGGATTAAAAATAAAAAAGTTTTTACAAACCCTGTTTAAAGGATATTAACTTTGATTGAGCCGATAGTGATTCCAGTTCCTGTAAGTGAAGTTTACTGCAAGAAAATTTTTGAGGTAAATACTATTGAAGATGCAAAAGCAATAATTCTAACCGCGGAGCGAGGCGCTACTACTGATGAAAGATGGGAAGCGGAAACGCCCTATCTTTTGGAATTGATTGCAGAAAGCTGCGCTATAACGGAAAATTCTACCGTTTTGGATTTTGGCTGCGGCATTGGCCGCATCGCTAAAGCATTGATCCAAAAGTTTAATTGCAAAGTCGTCGGCGTTGACAATAGCCATATGACGAAGTTGGCGGTTGAGTATGTAGACTCCCCCAATTTTTCTGTAATGACTTCGGAAGAATTTCAACCTGAATCATTTAAATTCGATTTTGCTGTCGCAGTTTGGGTTTTGCAACATTGTTTGGACCCAATTCTAGAAGTCAATAAGATTAAACGATCTTTGAAATCTAAAGGCCGTTTATTCGTAGCTAACAACAAATTTCGTTGTATCCCGATAATTTATAAAGATAAATTTATTTGGTCGGGTGACAACTTGGATATTCATAAGCTGTTAAATGGCAACTTCAATATAATAGTAAAAAATGGCGTATTAGATCCTGCATCTTTAGCTCAAGATGCTACCGAATATGCTTTTTATTCAGTCCATGAAAAACTCTAGTTGAAAGCTCAATTCTTGTCTCATGGCTGAATTTACCCGTCCACAACTTTATCCAAAGCAAGAGGCGGCGCTATTCTCAGGCAAACGCTTTAGTTTTATCGAGGCATCGTCCAAATCGGGCAAAACCGTCGGCGCTATTGTTTGGATTGTTGAGCAGGCTCTAAAGGGCAAACCAAATTACAATTATTGGTGGGTTGCTCCGATCTTCGGCCAAGCTGATATTGCATTTCGTCGCCTGAAGGCGTATTTAACGCCTGGTTCGTTTTCTTCAAACGAACAGAAGATGACCATAAATCTCCTAAATGGAACAGTGATATGGTTTAAATCAGGCGACAACCCTGACAGCCTATACGGTGAAGACGTTTACGGCGCTGTTATTGACGAAGCAAGCCGCGTTAAAGAAGAAGCGTGGCACGCTATTCGTTCAACGCTTTCCGCCACCCTTGGCGGCGGTTTGATAATCGGTAACGTTAAGGGCAAAAATTCCTGGTACTATCGCCTTTCGCGCAAAGCGCAAGAAGAAACTAACAATCCCGACAGCGAATATCACTACGCAAAACTGACGATTTATGATGCCGTTGAAGGCGGTGTTATCGCGCAGAGCGAGGTGAAATCGCTTCAAGAATCGCTTCCAGAAGCAGTCTTCAATGAACTGTATTTGGCCGAACCGTCAGATGATTACGGTAATCCTTTTGGCGAAAGTCACATCCGAGCCTGTGTTCAGGGTTTGAGTTCTAAGCCGCCAGTCGTTTTCGGTATCGACGTTGCCAGAAAGAAAGACTTCTTTGTCGTCATCGGCCTAGATGAAGACGGTAAAGTTTGCTTCTTTGACCGCTGGAAAGGGCGGACCTGGAAACAGAGCGAAAAGATTACCAAACAAATCGTTGGCGATGTTACTCCCGCCTTAGTCGATGCCACCGGCATCGGCGACCGAGTTCTGGAAGAACTCCAGGACAATGGTTTCGACAACTTCGAGGGCTTTATTTTATCGCCGCAGTCGAAGCAAAAGCTTATGGAATCGCTTGCGATTTCAATTCAAGCCCATGAACTTGGTTTTCCTGAAGGGCCTATCGTTGATGAACTTTGCAATTTCGTATACGAAGTTACCCGCACTGGCATTAAATACGAAGCACCCGAAGGACTCCACGACGACACGGTTACTGCGTTGGCTTTGGCCAATCAGAAATATCAAGAAATTAAAGCCTCTTTCAGCAAAGCAAGCTACGCTTCACGTACAGCAGTCAATAAGTGCGTGGTGTCAAGTCGTGAGAAACTCGAACCAAGTGCTCTCATACGCTACAGTGCCTATTTCGCAGTACCCGGTTCAACTTCAGATCGGCCAAGCTTCGCTATCGCACACCTTGCAAGCGATGGAACAGCAATTCTCGACTACATCGAAGAGTTTTCTGCAAACCAAAGCCTGACTCAAGTAATCGAATCAATTTCCAAAACCCTCAATCGCTATGCGATAGCTCGCATCGAAGGCGATCACTTTACAGGCGATTGGCCTAAGGAATATTTCTCAAAAGTCGGCATAATTTACGAACCGACTAAATTCACTCTTCCCGAGATTTATCGCGATTTTATGCCCATTCTGGCCGCCGGTGAAGTCGAACTTCTGGACAATCCTCGGCTGCTAATGCAACTGAACACACTTGAACGTTCAGTCACTAAAGTCGGACGTGATTCCGTCAACGCTACTGGTAATGACAATCTCGCCCGTTCGGTTGCAGGGCTAATCGTTACAGCTTCTCGTGGCGTCTGGGCAACGTGGCAAAAACTAGCCTCTCGTGCAGAAATGGAAAAGAACAAACAGCAAATTACAGCGCAAGAACGACGCGCCGCGATAGCGGTGCAAAAAGAACTTATTGCCGCAGCTAAAGCAGCACAGCCAATTCGCAAAATCCAGGGCAAAGAAATCCCCGGACCAGCGGATGAAGCAATATTTTTGCCTCTGCCTTCTGTTGTTCATTTTCCTGATGCAACTTTGCCTAGACTTCTAACTCCTGGTCGTTGGTTGGTCCCGAAAGGGACCAAGGCTTTAAACCCTCATATCTAGGATTTGTTCTGTGGCCGACAAACACATCCACATTCATCTGACAGTAGATGCTTCAGAGTCTGCAAAAGAAGCTGCTGCGGTTTTGGGCCATTTCGGTGGAATGGCCCGCGCTGCTGTTCTGGCTCCAGGCCGTAGGCATCAAATTGCATCTAAAGCTGCCAAAATCCGTTGGCGCAGAAAGAAACCTTTAGAAGGCAAAAGTGTCGAACCGAGCAACAAATGACAACGCGCAGCCGCATAGCGGCCTTACTCTCGCTTTTGGCTTTAGCCTGTTGTGCTAAAACTCCTGCACCTGCACCTGCCCTACGGGCAGGTTCTAGTTTCTCTGCTACCTATGCCGGCGATTCCTTTGTCCTCCCAACGACTATAAACTCAGTTCCCGAAACCTTCATCGTAGACACAGGTGCAACTTTTATCTCGCTTCCTGAAAATGATCTGAAGAAACTCCATCTCACTGCTAACGGCGAGACAGCACTTGCAACAACTGCCAATGGCAGTTTCCAGGAAATGACCTTTCTGACAATTCCTGAACTAAAAATTGGTGACTGTACTTTGCACAATGTTACCGCTGAAGCAAGCTCCCAAAACATGGCGCTGTTTGGCCTTTCCGGCTTTGACCACATAACCATGACAGTACATGGTAATCAGATGAGTTTTGCTTGTGACCAATAAAGACCGTCCTGATGATATGCCACCGAATCCGTATCTCACCTACGCATATAATGGCAGCGAATACACAGTTTTCAAAGACGGTGAACCAGTCCTTCCTGGACAGCTCAAGCCAGATCAAGAATATCTTTTAACCATCAACAATGGAATTTGTTCCATTGAAGAAGTGAAAACAGTTAATGGCCGACCGAGATAAACCCAGATATCGAGTTTCTGCTGGCAGCGACGGGAAACGTTCCCGCGCTCAAGGCACAGAAACGAGATTAAGCGAAAAGTTTACTGGCGATACGTTCCAAAACTTTTCCCTAAATTTGGGCCTTGGGACAAACAACGCGCTTAGTGACTCGACCTACGGGTTTCTTCCTGTCACTCGTGACAGAACTCTGCTGGAATGGATTCATCGCGGTTCTTGGATCGTTGGTGTTGCAATTGACGCAATTGCCGATGACATGACTAAAATGGGCATTACCATCACCAGCGAAATGCCCCCTGGCGCAATTAAGAAACTCGAAACTGCTGCAATTAAATGGGGAGTTTGGCCCGCTATCAACGATACAATTCGTTGGGGCCGCCTATACGGCGGGGCTTTAGCCGCGCTAATGATTGACGGGCAAGACCCGCGAAACCCTCTCGATATTTCTCGCATTGGCCTGGGTGCATTTCGTGGCCTTATGGTCTACGATCGCTGGATGGTTGAACCTGATCTCAATCATATGGTCCGCGGCGTTGGTGACGATTCTCAAGTTCCGGCCAGTTACTGGGTTATCGCATCAGGTACTGGTGTAACTTTCGAGGGTATGCGCATCCATCACACCCGAGTTTTACGCCATGAAGGCGTCCGACTTCCCTACTGGCAAAGGGTTATGGAAAATATGTGGGGCATTTCCGTAGTGGAAAGGCTCTATGATCGACTTATCGCCTTCGATTCTGCGACTAATGGCGCAGCACAACTCGTCTACAAATCCTACATCCGGACTTTAAAAATCAGCAAACTCCGTGAAATTATCGCCACGGGTGGGATGCAGGTAAACCAGCTTCAACAGTATGTCGAAATGATGCGCCGGTATCAAGGCATTGAAGGAATAACCTTAATTGACTCAGAAGACGATTTCGCGGCACAAGTTTCCGCAGGTACTTCCTTCTCCGGTATCGCTGATGCTCTTATTCACTTTGGTCAGCAAATCTCCGGTGCGCTGCAAATTCCGCTGGTTAGACTCTTTGGACAATCTCCTGCCGGTCTTAATTCAACCGGCGAATCTGACATGCGGAACTATTACGACGGAATAAGACAACGCCAAGAGCGCGAACTTCGGCCAATGATTACGACCATCTACCGCGCGATGGCCAAATCCGAAGGAATAGAATTACCCGAAGACTTTAATTTCGTCTTCAATCCTTTGTGGCAACTTTCGGAAACAGAGCGTGCCACCGCCGGGGCGCAAGTTACTGCCGCCGTTCTTTCAGCATGGGAATCTGGCCTAGTTCCAGACGCGCTCGCGCTCAAAGAACTAAAACAGGCTTCTATCGTCAACGGCCTCTGGACAAATATCACCGAGGCCGATATTCAACAAGCAAGACTAACTTTTGCGAAGCGCAAACTACAACAACAAGCAGACCCAACTCCGGCCCCACCGGGGCCGGGTGGTTCAAGTCTGGCATCCGAGTCTGGCGTCAAACCTGGGAACTTTAATGCTTCTGGAAATGTTACACCGCCTAAAACTCCAGAAGAAAATATCCCTGACACTAGCGAAGAATTGGATTCAGCAAGTAATCCTGAACCGCCCGGTGGGTGCAATCTGTATGAGGTAATTAATTCGCCTAAAGGAATAATGAATCCAAATTCTACGCCCTCTTTAACGGAGGCAGTAGATGACATTGCAAACGCAATCAACGGAATCAACTCCCAGCACTATATCGAGTTCGCGGGTATTCCCATCGCACTGGAAAACTTTGTGGGAGAGATTCGGTTTCCCGACTTCCCGCCGCTTGCCGCAGACTACGGCTATATCCAAAATAGCCGCTCGGCGGAAGGATTTGGTGAAGGATTAGATTGTTTCGTCGGACCTTACGCTGATTCGCAGAGAGTTTGGATTGTGAATCAGGGCAAGCTTAATTCCGCCGGAGCAGACGCAAGCACTTTCGATGAGCATAAGATATTGTTTGGATTTAAGGATGCAAATTCTGCTGTCCAGGCGTATCAAGCATCTTATCCAAATGGTGGCAACATTCTTTCGGTACGTGAAACAGATATTCCAGGGGTCAAGCGTTGGCTTGAAATTGGCAATGTCTACAAACCAGCATGAACCGGGCCGAAGGCCCGATGATCCACTTGTCAAAACAGTAAAGCAGCTTAAGTCTGATTGCACGTTTATTTGTTCAACTATCCGAAGATATTCGGATGCAGACTTCGCAAGAATGGTTGATGGTCAATTGCCGCTCTGCAAAATTTGTGGAAAAGCCTTTCTTCCACGTAAAGATGAAGTTCACTGCGGTTCTTGTTTAGAAGATATGGGTTAACTTCGCGGCCTGGGGGGAATTTTTCCCTGTGTCTGTGTAGGTGCGGAAACCGAACGGCCCCTAAAGGGGCCGAGAGGTCCGCGCCGTCCATTGTCAGTTACTAGAGAGAACAGAAGTTGGACTGTCCAGCAAATTGTAAACTAATTCCTTTATCTAATAATAAAGATTTTGCCATTGTTGATGAAAAACATTATGAAAGAGTAGTTAAAGCTGGACCTTGGCACTTAACTACTAGCGGAAGTTGCACTTATGCAACTAATAGTATTCCTACCGGTAGGCGTGAGTGGAAGAAGAGTGGTGGTTACAAGGGTTGGCATTTAGAATATAAAATGACACATCTACATGCTTTTATTATGGGTAAAAGCAAAAATCTGATTGACCATATTAATTGTAATGGATTAGACTGCCGTGAAGAAAACTTACGTTTAACAACAAAATCTGGAAATAATTTAAATAAAATAAATGTACCTCGTAATAACACTTCAGGTCATATTGGAGTTTCTTGGAGTTGTGAGAAAAATAAATGGCATGCTTATATACAGTATAATTATAAATTGCACCATCTTGGCTATTATTCTTCTTTAGAGGAAGCTATTTCTGCCCGTAAACAAAAACAAGAAGAATTTATACAATTAGAAATCGAAAAAACACACAAAGAGAAAAGTGCAGCTTGAGATATGGATTACAATAAAGTATCTTATCCAGTTTTTGCAATGTCTCCGCCATTCTATTTGGACACGGGCGAAGCGAACAATGCTTTCATGCAGGAATTGTCACCTGCTGAAAGAAAAATTGATCGAAACAAAGCTCTAGTCCAGTTTTTGCAGATTTATAACTTTCTCTCTTCTGTTGGTTTGGTTTATCTCGTTCCTTCTTATCCTGGGCTTCAAGATCAACCGTTTGTAGCAAATCTTGGTGTTGTTCTTCCGCATTTAAAAGATTATACGGTTGTTGTAAGCACCTTTCGGTCCCCTCCGCGCCGCGGCGAAACATTACCTGGGTTTGCATTTCTTAAGATGTTGGGTGTTGAAAATGTAGTAGATATTTGTCCTAAATACTTTGAAGGTGAGGCAGATGCTAAGTATTTGAGGGATAATATTTATATCATGTCTTATGGCATGAGAACAACTTCTGCAGCGATTAAATGGTTTGCTGATACCTATGATATGAATATTATCCCGATAAGACTGAAAAATCCAGAAGCCTATCATCTGGATTGTTTGATTTTTCCACTGACGAGGGAAAAGATTGTTGTTGCAACTTCAGAAATCGATTCTCACGAGATTAAAGCACTGGAAAAAGTTGCTGAAATCATTGCCGCGCCCAAAGAAATTATGGTGGCCGGAGCTACTAATTGTGTCCGGGTTAGGCGTCTTGTTTTGGTCGGCTCTGATATTAGGCAGTTAAGCGCAAAAGATGCAGATTATGCGGTTCAAAGGCAGTTGGTAGATTTTGTTGAAAAGACTGCGGCTGATAATTCGATGGAAAGTGTTGTTTTTAACATTTCTGAGTTTGGAAAATCAGGTGCGGCGCTAAGTTGTTTGGTAATGCATCTGAATTATTTTGATTTTCAGCCAGGAAGGTCGGAAAGTGGCTGAGGAACTGAAGATTTGGACAAAAAGAGCGAAAGCAGAGTTTGATTCGGTGCCTGAACGGCAAATGTCGGAGGAAAAGTTTTTCCGCGATCCGTATCGGGCACGGATTATGGACCATAAAGTAGTTTATTCGGCTGCTGATGGTGTGCTTTTGTATATTGACCGAATTTCAGCTTCGGGAGTCATTGGAATTAAAGGAAAATATCATAAACTTTCAGATATTGTCCAAGAAGAATTGACGGAGAAGGATTATTGGGTCGCTGGCGTGTTTATGACGTATTACGACCCGCATGTAAATCGGATGCCGACAGAAGGATTGATAAATTTTCGTCCTTTTCCGCCGATTTTGACGTATAATCAGCCAATGTTGGCGACTGAAAACGAATTGATGAAGGATTTAGTGAATTTCAACTATTCGGGCTATGAGATTTACAATGCCCGGATGGTAAATAAGATTTATTGCCCAGTTAAAGAGGTTAATTATTATATTGTTCAGATTGCAGACGATGAAGTGAATACGATTACACCGTTTTCAGTTCGGCAGAATGATTTTTTCCCTCAAAATGCTCGATTTTCAGCGATTCGCTGGGGTAGTCAAGTTGATTTGATTATTCCAGGACAATATGTGAAGCCCCTTTTAAGGGCTGGAGTGCATGTTCAGGCTGGTGTTGATGCACTGTTTGAGGTATTAATCTGATGTATCCGTCATGTCCTTTAACTTTTATACAGCGGTTGCAACAGAGAACAGTGTCGATTTTGCCTAAAACTGGCGGTCGGCAAGTTATTTCGATGCAACAGGCACCAAGAACAACGCCACAGACTTCGGGAGTGAACAGAAATTCTTTTGGTGGAACGATTCCACTGCCATTTTTGCCAGGCTCAAGGCAGACTATTCCTGGCCTGCCTATTGCGACGCCGCAAAATGGGCCTATAGTTGACTACAATGTAACTGAGCAATAACTTGGCAGCGACTCGGTGATGATAAAGTTTGCTGAAACAAATATTCCTAATATTTCTGCAGTTGCTCCATATGAGTTTCTTCTCACAGGTGATGGCCATAGCCGATCTGTAGATATAGATTTGACGAAGTGGATTCATTTGCAGGAGAGAATCGCGAAACGAGAGGTGAAATGTTTCAGACTTGGCTATGTTACCAGCCATCCTTATGATATTAAGTTCAGATCGAATATTTTAACTATGTCTTGGCTTGATTCATTAGGTAATGGCGTGGTTTATCCTTACGAGGTCATTCCAATTTTTTGATTTAAAACAGTAAAGGAATTAGACTATGAAGAATTTTCTGAAAACTACTGTTGCAGGTGCTATTTTGGCTCTTGCAATGGGCTGTGCGGCTTTTGCTGCGCCTCCGGCTTTGGGTTCGCCACAACAGAATTTTGGTATTCAGGCAGTTGGTCCTGGCTTGACTGATAGCCATTTGACTTCTGCTGCAACGACTAATTCAACTCTTGTTGCTGCTGGTCAGCATACGATGTTTGGTTTTGTGGTGAATAATACCACAGGCACAGCATATTATTTGCACTTTTACAATTCAGCAACAGCGCCGACTTGCACTGGGACAACGAATATTCAGTTCACCTACAAGATTCCGGTTTCTACAACGACTGTTGTTGCTGTAAACCAGGGAATGTTTGGTGAAAGCTTTCCTGCAGGATTGAGCTATTGCTTGACTGGTGCAGCCGCTGACGGTGATAATACTAATGCCGCAACTGGCGTTATCCTCGACGTGCTGTATAAGTAAGAGGATTTGAAATATGAAAAAGATTCTTAAATTTGGGGTTGCTGCTACAGCTTTAGCAGTAACTTGCGCTGGTTCGGCAATGGCCGCGCCGCCAGTTCTGGGTTCGCCGCAACAGAACTTTGGTATTGTTCCGGCTGGTCAGGGTATGTTGGATGACCATTATGCCAGCACAACTACAACTAATTCTCATTTGGTTGGTGCAGCCGGTCAACGCACATTGTTTGGTGTTCAGGTCAACAATACTGTTGCAACGCTGGAGTATTTACATTTCTACAACGGCACTGCGGCGCCGACTTGCAGTGCAACGACGAATCTTGAACTTTCGATTACCATTCCGACTTCGACAATTACTTATTTCCCGATTAATAATGGCGATTTCGGTGAGAAGTTCCCTCTCGGAATGGGTTATTGTTTGACTCATGGTGGCGCTGATGGTGATACTAGCACCGCAGTGGCTGGTGTTTATGTGGATGTGTTTTATAAGTAATTCCTTTTCAGGATAACTCCCATGGAAAAACATATTCATTTGCATCTTTATATAGGTGGTGGGGTGAAAGCCCCACCTGCCAAAGATGCAGTAGTTGCAACACCTGTGGTGAAAAGTCCAACGGCAGTTAAGCCGGTGGTGCCAAAAGTTCAACCAGTTCAGCCTATGGTTTCGCAGCCACAAGAACATGATTGCTCTTGCGGTGGTAAGCCTCGGATGCCGGTTTCAAGATAATGCCACACCGTCATATTCACTTACATACTTATGGTTCGGGAGGGACTCGAGCCTTGTCTGGCCATGATGAGTTTGATCCAAATGAACCACGAAATGCAGTTGGTGAATGGACAACCGGGGGCAATGTCTCTAAGTCTAAGCCAATTGCAAATCCAGCAGCTTCTCCAGCGGTTAGTGAAAAACCTGACCCCGGCCCGAAGCAAGAAGCTAGAATGGAAAGACTTAGGGCAGTAGGTCGACGTTTTGATGAAATGTGGGAAACGCTGGAAAATCCACGGCGCTATGCGTTAGTGGCGCAGAATTTAGTAAAACAGATTAGAACTTTGCGCGAAGCAGCAAAGAAAGGCGAAGATATTGCAATTGAGTTGCGGCGGTTGAAACCAATTACTGAAACATCTACCGACGTGACTAAGTTGGCGAATTTGTATCTGACTCTTGCGAAAGAGGCTTATATCAAGGGTTATGGTTCGAGTTATCACGATTCGGCTTTGCAATACGCCATTACGATGAAATTTCTTTCTTTGAGAAAATAGGATTTATCTGATGCGTTTCTTTTTTACAGAACAGCTTTCAGATAAGCTTCTCCGAACCCCGGAGGGGTTCTTAATCTGTAAGGATGTTATTATTGCCAGGACTGGCGAGCAGCTTTATACGTCGCAGGAAATGCCGTTAGAGCCAGATGGCAACGGATTTGTTCATGTTATTCGCCCACCGGAGGAAGTCTTTAAACCAGAGTCTATTGCATCTTTTGCTGGCAAGCCTTTTGTAATTGAACATCCTTCGGTTAATGGTGAAATTGTAGATGTTACGCCGGAAAATTGGCGTGATGTAGCTGTGGGTACAGTGCTTTCACCCCGGCGTGGTGGGGGGATTCTTGATGATATTTTGATGGCAGATATTTTAGTTACAGATGAATTGGCAATCGAAGAAATTTTAAGCAACCGCAAACGTGAAGTCTCTTGCGGCTACGATGCTGATTATGTGCAGATCGGCCCCGGCCAAGCTAAACAAGTCAACATCATTGGAAACCATGTTGCTTTAGTTCAAAGTGGCCGTTGCGGTCCAAAATGCAGAATATATGATAGCAAACCAAAGGAGATTAAAGCGATGACGACTGAATCTGAAACCACTACCGAAGTGAAGCCGACAAATTGGATTGCGGATTTTATTGGTCGTGCGTTTAAGGCAAGGGATGCTAATGAACTGGCTTCTCTTACAAAAGAAGCCGAAGAAAAAGTTGCCTCTACGGCTCCTGAATCTGGTGGCGATCACACTCATATTCATTTACATCCCCATTCAGCGGGCGGAGACAATACTATGCAAAGTCCTACACCAGCACCAGCACTTCCGGCAGCAGGAGCAACTGAACCTGCGTTGGGCGACGGCGGCATGAAGAAAGTCCAGGATGACGTTGCTATGCTTCAACAGCAACATGGCCAATTGGCCCAAAAGCTGGATATGATTTGCGAAGCATTGGGAATTGGTGAAGGTGGCGGTGAAGGCGAACCGGCATCTGGTGGTGAAGAAGAAGAACCGTCTGGCTTTGGTGATGAAGCAAATCTGGAACGCCGGGAGCCGCATTTTAATCATCCGCCGAATAAAGGCATCTACGAAGGCGGTGATTATTCCGAAGGCAACGGGATTGAAATGGACCATCCCGGCGAAACCAATACCAAAAACAAATCCGTTCCTCGTGGATTTGGTGCAGAAGCTCCTGTTGGTTCTTCCGGTGCTGAATTTGCAGGAACTACTGGCGATCGTCGTCGTAAAGCCGGTGATACAATGGCCCGCCTGCATGAACAGTGGCAGGATATGATTGCTGATGCAGAGATTATTATTCCTGGTGTTCGTATTCCGACGGTGGATTCGAAGCATCCGGTTAATGTCATTAATACCATGTGCGGTTTTCGTCGCCGGGTACTGAATCATGTTTCGCAGGATATGGAACAAGGCGCTGATCTTCACAATCTGACTCGCGGCGCCGATCTTCGCCGGATGACCTGCGATTCTGTCACAACTACTTTCCGTGCTCTTGCGGGGATGTATCGTGACCGCAATAATCAGGCCGCGTTCACTGTGTCTAATGTCGGTTCGCCGGCTGGCGCGATTGCTGTTGGTTCGATTGGTGATTTGAGCCGTAAACTTCGTGAACAGTCTGAAGCAATTTGGGGTACTGGTGGTTCTACTCGCTAATAGTTGAAAATATTTCAAAGGAGATTTTAAAATGGTCGCGTTTACTTATCGTATGGGTGCCGGATTTGCTGGTGATGTGAATCGTACGCATCCTGCTAGTATTGAACCGAATATCAATGATGCAACAAACCCAATTCTGTTCCCTGGGCAGGCTGGTGTTTATACTACATCTGGCACTTTCCGTCAGATTATTGCATCTGACTCAGCGCTTACGGCAATCAATGGCGTTGCTGTTCGTCAGTTTCCGACACAAGCAACTGGGCCTTCGGTTTCTACTGAAAACTGGGGTGAAGCTGATTTCAGCACTGGCTATACAGGTGGTATTTCGCCTGCAAACTGCCTCGACGTGCTGAAGTCTGGTTATATCATGGTCCCTGTTAATGGTACACCAGCTAAAGGTGGTGCTGTGTATGTTTACTATGGCACGACTTCTTCTCCGCACTATCAGGGTGGATTTGAAGCTGCTTCTGGTGCAAACATCCTTGGTATTACCACTAATGGCCAGACCTACTACAACTCAGCACCGGATGCTTATGGCATTTGCGAACTGGCATTTAACGTCTAATCTATTTCATAAATTTATAGGAGTTCTGAGATGCTCACGTTTGATGGCAAGGAATATAGTCACGACGCCAAAGGTAATATGCGTGGGAAGCAACTTCCCATTCGTATTAAGATGGCGGACGGAAAGGTCGCTGACTCAACAGGCGCTTTCTTGGTTGGCGAGCTTGAACGCCTCGACCTGCGCCTGCATGAGCCACTTGCAGCCGTAACTTGGGGGCGTGACGTTGATCTTCGTGAAGATGTGACAATCGCAAACGAAGTTTCGAGCTTCACGCTCTCGACCTATGGTTCTGCTTCTGGTCCGGGTGTTGGCCAAAGTATTGGCAACGGCAAAGCCTGGGTTGGTAAAGACACAACTCAGATTACTGGCATTAGTGTTGACATTGCCAAAATTCCCCACGCTCTGCGTCCCTGGAGCATGGAACTGAAGTATACGATTCTGGAACTGGAATCGGCAGCACTTGTTGGTCGTCCAATTGACCAGCAGAAGTTTTTCGGTATGCAACTGAAGCACCAGATGGATATCGACGAAATGGTGTATTACGGAGATACGACTTTCTCCGAATACGGCATGGTTAACTACAACAATGCCTCGGCTAATCTTGGTCAGGTTTCTAACGTTGCAAACGTTGCAGTCGGTGCAAGCAATGCAACTCAGTGGGTAAACAAAACCCCGCCGGAAATTCTGAACGACGTTAACGAAATTCTGAATAACGTCTGGGCAGCTTCTGGTTGGTCTTTCCCACCGAATCGGCTGTTGCTGCCACCGGCACAATACTCCTACATCTCTACGCAGATTGTTTCTAATGCTGGTAACGTGTCGATCCTGCGTTATCTTCTGGAGAATAATCTGTTGACTTCTTCTGGCGTTGCGAAGCTGAAAATCTTCCCGCTGAAGTGGTGCCAGGGTGCAGGTGTTGGCGGTACGATTGGCCAGACTGGTACTGTCGATCGTATGGTTGCATATACCAAAGACCCGGAACGTATTCGTTATCCGATGACTCTGATGCAACGCACTCCTATTCAGTATGATGGGATTTATCATAAGAGCACTTATTTCTGCCGTCTCGGCGTGCTTGAAGTGGTTTACCCTGAAACTGTGGGCTATCGTGACGGAATCTAAAGTCTATGATTGACGACGAGAATGATCCGGCTCTGTGCGCAGAGCTTATAGGATTAACTGAGGGTCTAACTTCGTGGCTTGGTGAAGAGTTAGACCCTGAATCTGTGCAATTGCTCTTTGATTATGTTGAAGAGCATCGCCGTAATGCAAGAATGAAGGGAATAGATTTTCCTGCATTAACTGCATTGGTTATTCCTCGCTTAGGCTGGATCAAACTTGTGCGTAAAGACTTGACTGAAATGAATATTCGAAGAGCAGTTATGGCTATGCTCAGAGAATGTCCATCAATAAACATTGTCGAAGCATCACGGGCAATCAAAAAAGCGTGGCCAACAGTTGGGCTTTCAACTATTATTGACGAAGCAGAATTCAAAATCGACGAAAAAATTGAAGGATTAGGTCGTGGCTAAATTTGATTTCAAGTACAAAGTCAGGATGCAATTCAAGCCGGGAGTGTATGTGCAGTTTTATCCTGGAGTTTGTGAAGTTCCAGATGAACATGCAGATCATCCCTATTTGCTGAAAGTTGCAGTAAAAGTTGTAGAGCCTGAGCCTGCACCTGAGCCTGCTGCACCTGTAACCAAAACCAAAGGTTAAGGACAATTCCAATGCCGCTCAAAAAAGGTCATTCCCAAGAAACTATTTCTCATAATATTTCGGAAATGGTGAAGTCTGGCCATCCCCAGAAACAGGCTGTTGCAGCGGCATTAAATACAGCACGAGAAAGTGACGGTGATTCAATGAGTAAGGTTCCTGTCTATAATCCAAATGCAGGGTCTTTAAGCGATATTAATCGCCGCAATAGTGCTATGTGGGGCGATAAACAAGAATGGAGCCCTGGCAAAGAAGGTGTTCCATCTGGTCCAGAGGCGATGATGAGTCCGCTTAATATTGCATCACGCAGCGATGAGCCTTTCGAATCAATTATGCCTGCTGCTGAGATGCCGAATTTCACAAAGCCTTCGGCCTACAGCACGAAGGAAATGGGTTCTGGCCAAAACGTACATTCGTATGTAGAGCCGAAAGAACTTGATCCGCTTTCGCGTCCAAATATGGGCCTTGAACGCACAGAACACAGTAAGGCCGTTAGTGCCGCTGGCTATTCTAAACCAACAGTTCCTGCGCATCACCCGAAGGGCGAATCTTTGGCAAATGTTAATGCCAAAAATAGTTCTTATTGGGACCCTGACGCAAAATTCCAGGGTGAACCGACTGCCTTGCCCGCAGAATATCCAGCCGAAGGTCCAAAAGTTCAACCCGAATCTTATGGAAAAAATAACTAATGACCGTAGGATATGAAGATTTTGTTGCAGATTATCCTGAATTTCAGGATCAGGGACGATTCCCTGAATCTGCTGTGAGCTACTGGGTAGCCATTGGCTATTTGATGCTGACGCAGACTGCTTATGGAACTTCATTCTGGGATACAACACCTGGGACTTATACTCCGCCAGGGGCCAGTGGCCCCAGATCATTGCAAGATCACGGGATTGAACTTTTTATCGCGCATAATCTTGCACTTGAGGTTCAAGCAAGTGACGCATCATCAGTTAATGCTACTCCTGGCACTGTTGGCGGTACTATATCTGGTCGTACTGTAAATGGACTGACCATAAACTATGATCCAGCCTCTGGTTTAGAGAAAGATGCCGGTCATTGGGGTTTGACCATCTACGGCCGGAGATTTTTGCGCCTTGCAAGACTTGTTGGTGCAGTGCCACTTCAAATTGGTATCGGATGTGACCCAACTGGTGGAATGAATGGCCCTGGATGGGCTGGACCTCCACCGTGGTTGCCAGGAAGTCCCGGTTCTGGAATCTATTAATGAAAACTATCCGTTCCATTGTCGATAGTCGAGTCACTATCGACAATACAAAGATGGTTTACGACGCGATACAAGATTTGTGTGAATATGAAGTAAAAATTGGCTTTCCGAAAGAATATCGCAAACGGCATGTGATGGCGTCAGATGAATTGCGTCGTCATGGCGTGCATCTAGATAATCCACAAATTGCTTATATTATTGAGCATGGAGATACAAAACTAAACATTCCTCGCAGGCCATTTTTGGTCCCTGGTGTTGAATCGGTAATGCCGAAAATTATTCCACTTCTTGGTCCTGCAATTCGTGAAGTTTTGGCCAAAGGCATACCCAGAGACGCGCTTATAAACATGGGCCGTACTGCAAGAAACGGCGTTAGATGGTATATTCTCTTCGGAAATCATAAACCATTGCGTCCAGCGACTATCACTGCAAGAAAGCTTGCAGGAATAACTCTGACAATTCCGCTTATTGAAACCGGGAGACTTCGCAACGCGCTTTCGTTTATGATTGATAAAAATGGCAACCGCCTATACTTGAGTGCAAAACTTCACGAAGTGCTTCCGGCAGGTCCCAACACCCTCATGCGTAAAGTCGGCAAGAATCTAATTCCATAGAAAGAATTTGTTTTATGGCCGTTCCTTTGGACATGAAAGATGCACTGCTTGCGCCTGAGTTTCTGGATACATTTCAGGTTATTCGGCGCAAGCAGACCATAGATTCTAATGGCAGAGTACATTTGATAAATTCTTTGCCTATGCTGGTCAGAGGCGTTGTTCTGCCATTCACTCCCGATTCTCTGCGCCGTGAAGAGGATATGCAATACCAGTATAAAGCACTGGAAATTACAACACCCTTTATTCTGCGTGGACCATCTACTGTTGAAAACAGTCCTAACACTTATGCCCCAGATATTGTTATCTGGAACAACGATCAGTATTTGATTACAGCTCTTGATGATTATTCTAATTACAATCCTGGCTATGTAAAAGTCATCGCAGTTTCGATGGATTATGTAGATCAGGCGCCGCTTGGAATTAGTCCGTAATGTGTTTTATTGTGGAGTTTTATTATGAAAAGACCAATTATGTTGCATCACGCGGTTTGGCATGAGGAACTGGCGGAAATCCATATTGCTGATGCAAATGTGGGGCAGAGCCAGCATCATGCAGAGCAGGCAGAAAAACTTCAAGCTGAATCGGATAAAGCATTGGCCAATCGTAATCCACTGGAACGGCTCAAAGCGAGACCGTTGCTTGTAAAGTCGAAGCAACATGCGCTTCTAGCCTCGGCTCATAGCGGAAATTCTAATGCCAAAGAGTATGTATCTCATGCTCTAGCTGCGGCACAGATTCGTGCTCTTGCAGAAGATACAGACGTAAATCTTGCAGCACACAAAGCTTTCCACAAACTTCTGGCCTCTGGCAATCCAGCAGTAGTTTTGGCAGTTCAAAATCATCCTACGGCAAAGATTTTAGGCATCGTGTAATATGGCCAACACGCCAGTTGAAGCTGTAACTTCTGCACAGCCTGGGTTTCTTCCTCCAGGGCCTGGGCTGTTCAGGTTTCAGTTTGACGTTCCCGGTTATGGCCTCGATTTTGGTTATCAAGATGGTACTGTGCCTGCTGAGGGGCAAGACCTTGATAATTTTATCCAACAATTAGTTGCTGGAATTTGTCAATTATCTCCAAATTTCGTATTTCCTCGGTGGCAACCAGAGCCACCGATTTTGCCAGGTGCAACTACTAATTGGGCTTCTGTAGGTGTAACTGACCAGGAACTTCTTCATGGCTGGGCTGTTATTATGCACGATCCCGCTGATGGCGGGAGAGACGTAATGGAACAGTATGAAGAATTTACAGTTCTTTGCTCTTTCTATGGTCCAAATGCCGATCTCTACGATTCGCTTCTGAGAGACGGACTCCAGATTCCCCAGAATAGAGAAATTCTTCAACTCTATGCTATGGGTGTAGTTCAATTTTATTCGAAGACTGTAGTTCCTGAACTTATCAAAAATACATGGCTAAGAAGAGTCGATAGAGAAATTAAATTCACGCGTGCAGTATTGCGCCAATATCCAGTGCTGAATCTTCTTGGCGCTGCAATCAATGTTCAGGCTCAATCTCCAGGCGGAAATATTATTTCAAATACTGTGACAGTTACAGCTCCTGGACCATAAATCGGCCATAAGCCGAGTTTTAATTTATTCAGAGAAAGGTTTTTCAAATGACTGTAGGTTTGCCGATTACTAATCTGGTTAACGTCTCGGCATCTTTGACGCCGCTAGGCGCAAGCTATTTGAATCTCCAGACACTGTTGATTATTGGCGATTCGAATGTGATTGATACTTACCAAAGAATCAGACTTTATTCTTCACTGTCAGGTGTTGCTGGTGACTTTGGTACAACTGCGCCTGAATATTTGGCTGCAACTATTTTCTTCGATCAGTCGCCAACTCCGACTGCACTTTACATTGGTCGTTGGGCCAAAACTGCCTCGCATGGCGTGTTGCAGTGTGGATTCTTAACTGCGGCGCAACAGAGCATATCCAATTGGACAGTTGTTACCACCGGCTCATTTGGTGCAACAATTGACGGTTCAACCTTCCAGTACACTGGACTTAACTTCAGTGCGGCAACAAATCTCAACAACGTTGCCTCTACTATTCAGACTGCGGTACAAGCTGGTGGTGTGACTGTACCTGGTACGCCAGTTCTCGGTTCTGCGGCCAGCGGTTCTCTCACACAGACAACCTACTATGTTAAGACGACTTATGTCACAGTCAACGGTGAAACAACTCCCAGTGCCGAATCCAGTCTTCTAGTCACGGCCAACCACGTTGTTACTGTTGCAAGTCCTGCGGCTAATGGCGCTGGCGTTACAGGCTATAACGTCTATGCTAGTAGTTCAACTGGCACTGAAACAAAACAAACTGCAACGCCAATTGCAATCGGCGTAAACTGGCAGATGCCTGGAACTGGTCTTATTGGTGGCGGTGCATTGCCGGGAACGAATACTGCAACAATCGCCGGTAGTACAACGGCAACCGTTGTTTACAATGCTGCGGTTGATAACTTTACCTTCTCGTCTGGTTCTTCTGGCACAACCTCGTCTATGGGATTTTTGACTTCAGTCGGCTCTGGCACCGATATTTCTGCACAGCTTTTGGGTACTTCTACTTTAGCACAATACGCAACTTCTGGTGTTGCGGCCGAAACTGCTGTTGCCTGTGTTCAGACACTCGATTCGATGACAACCTATTGGTACGGGTTGATGTTCGCGGCTGGCACTAACAACGGCGATATTGCCGATAGCGATTATTTGGCAATTGCGCCTTATATCGAATCCAGTACAGCATCTACTGGCAATCCGCATATCTTCGGCCTTACTACTTCGGAAGCTGGGGCGCTTTCTTCTTCTAGTACAGCGGATATTGGCTACAATCTCAATGCAGCTGGTTACACCCGCACGTTTTATATGTATTCGTCCCAAAATCCCTATGGTGTAGCCGGACTATATGGCAAGCTATTGACTGTTGACTTCTCCGCACAAAGTTCCATGATTACGCTTATGTGGAAACAGCTTGCAGGCTTTACCTATGAAACTCTGACTCCTACGCAGGCAACAGCCCTGAACACCAAACGCTATAATTACTACGCTCTTTTCAATAATGGCGTAGCCATTGTAGTCAACGGTATGATGGCATCGCAGGACTTTATTGACGAAGTTTTTGGTCTTGACGGTCTTGTGAATGAAATTCAGACTGATCTTTTCAATCTGATGGTTACGACTAATACTAAAATTCCTCAAACTGACGCTGGTATGCACCAACTGATCGTTACTGCACAAAATTCCTGCCAAGCTTTCGTAAATAATGGCTATTTGGCCGCAGGAACTTGGACTAGCGCCGGTATTGGTCCTGTGCAAACGGGTCAGGTTCTGAGTAATGGTTATTACGTTTGGGCAGCGCCGATGGCACTTCAAAGCGCAGCGCAGCGCGGTCAACGTATTTCGCCTACTATCCAGATTCTTGCAAAAGAAGCTGGGGCGTTGCATGATATTGTCGTGAGTCTGACTGTTAATCGCTAATTTGCGCAGTTCTGATTTTAGCTCGGAGTATTCAATATGACACTTGCAAGTGGTGCATATACCTATAGTTTCCAAGACGTTAATGCAACTATTACAGGACCAGGCGGAGCTTTTGGTCTGGCCAATGGTGCGGGCACAGCCGCAGAAGGTATTACTTTTGCCCACACTGAAGACAAAGATACATTGGTAACTGGTGCTGATGGCTCAATCATGCACAGCCTTCATGCTGGTATGACGGGAACGATTACCGTCCGACTTCTGAAAGCATCGCCAGTTAACGGCCAACTAAATGCCCTTTACAACTATCAACGCATTGGTGGTTCAGCCCTTTGGGGCAAAAACATCATTACCGTCGGTAACTCGGTTATGGGCGACAACATTGGCGGTGTTTATATGGCCTTCATGAAACATCCAGATGTGGTTTACGGTACTGAAGGTAACACCAACGAATGGTTGTTTGGTGGTTATATCGTGCCCGAACTTGGCCAGGGCCTTGTCGGTATAATCAACGCCGCTGTGGCGTCGGTTCTCTAACTAAAGGACTCTATCTATGGGTGAGATTACTGTATCTAGTGGAACTTATCGCTTTGGCAAATTGACGCCAAAACAACAACTCCATGTCGCCAGACGTATTGCTCCACTAGCTACTTCGTTTAAAGGCTCTGAGGCCGAAGTGGCCTCAGCCTTCATTCAGCATGTTGCTGCAATGAGTGATGCAGAGATCGACGCAATTATCGACCCATGCCTTATGATTTGCCAGCGAAAACTCTCAGATGGAGTCTGGAGTCCCTTAACCACACCTGGAACTTCGACTCTTATGTACGAAGACATTGGTGTACAGGATATTTTCGAGATCGTAATTGCAGTTCTGAAAGAAAATCTCGGAAATTTTTTTCCCGGCCAGACAGGAATTGGAACTTCAGCTTCCCAACTCAAAACCAAAATCTAGTTGATTCTGGTACTGGCCTAGATTTTTTGCTCCGCCCTGTAGCCGAAGGAATGATTGAATATAAAGAAATAAATCACACAAATCTTGATATCTGCGACTTCGCAGATGCAAATGATTTTCTCGACGCTAGAGTCGAAAATCAATACCGCATGTCACAAGGTACAGCCCAAACCCCTCCACCTCAACTTAGAAAGCCGAGATAAAGTTCATGGCCTCTGGCGGCGAAATCATTAAAGAATTTGTTGTCTCGATTAAATACGTAGTCGATGACGCCGAATTTCGCAAGGCGCAGAATGACCTGACTCTTGGCTTCGGTGGACTAAACAAAGGTATCAAATCTGGCCTTAGCAATCTCGACGACTTTATAGGCGGTTTCATCACTGGCAGCCTAAAGGATATGGCTGGCTGGGCCGCCGGTCTCAGTGCAACTCTTGCTGGTGTTGGCATTGCAGTCGCCAGAGTCACCGACAACTTCAGTGATCTCTATTACTACCAACAAAAACTAGCCGGCGTCTTTAATGCCACTGGCACCAGCATGATGCTGTTGCAGAATATGGGCCAGCTTTCTGGCCTTGGCAAAAATTCGCTTCTCGAAATGCTTTCAAACGTAGCCACTGAGCTACGTGATCTGCCTAAAGGCAGTTTTCTTGAAAGTCTAACTGGAGGCGAAAAAGACCCAGAAAAAGCAATTCTTAAGCTGGCCAAATTCTACGGTTCGCTTTCAGACAGTAAGGCAGATCAATACTACAAGCGCCAAATTGAAAGATTTATTGGCGTCGATCCCGAAACTATGCGCAGACTCGGCCAAAATCTTGGCGATCTGCAAAAGTATCTCGATGAAACGACAAAGATGATTTCTGTCACTGGCCTGAATCCAGACCAGTTGATGAAAATGTCCATTGATTTCCAACGGAATCTGGACGAAGTTGAACAACTTCTTCAAATTGTTGCTGCTCGTGCAGTAAGTGCAATTCTGCCATCTATTATTTCCGGCCTGCAAAGCTTTTCGACCTGGCTTGTCAGCAATGGTCCTGAAATCAATAAAGTCATAACTGAACTTCCAGGAGCTATGGATAGCTTCCTGCGGATGCTCAAACTCTTTATTGCCATAACCCATCCTCTAGCCTTTGCTGCTGGTGCAACTGCCTGGGATTTGTCGCAAAGTCCCCTAAATCCTAACGCTCCAAGTGCAAAGAATCCTGACAAAACAGAAAGGCCATTTCTTCAGAGACTCTTCGACTGGCTGCAACACGGCGAAGCTCCGCTTGCAACAAACTATACTGATATTCAAAAACAAGACCTTGAGCAGGAAAAAGCTGTAAGAAAAGCGCAGGGTCTCCCGCCTACAGAATCAAAACCCACACCTGCACCGCAGAAGCCAGTTACTGTCGAATCTAAACTAACTTCCGACAAACCCGTTAACGTCAATGTCAAAAAGTCAGAAGACAAACCCTTTGGCGCAGCCGGACAATGGATTTATAGCAATTTCCTTAGTCCAATGTCTGACTTCCTTTTCGGACGGCATCATTCGCCGTTCGTTGAAATTTGGGATGCCAAAAACTTTTGGCCCCTCGTAACTTCTTGGCTTCACGGCAGTGCTACACGTATTCCTTTAGTTAAAGTTCAGAACTCCGAAGAAAATAAAGACAAAGAGATTATTAAGCGGATTTTGGACCTGGCAGAACAGATTCGAAACCAAAATACTTCGACGAAAGGGCAAAGCGATAAACCGTCAACACTGTTTGACGATGCAAACAATATGCTCGAATCTGGTACTGCACTTAATGCAAATCCAGATCAACTTGCTCCGCAAGGCCCTGGGATTACCACTGTCCAACAGCAGCAGAATCTGCTTCAGGGGGTTAAATTCTTCGAGAACAAAGGTCTCTCTGAACAACAGGCTATTGGCATAGTTTCAAGATTGTTTGCCGAATCTGGCCTCAATCCTAATGCCGTAAACCCAACTTCTGGTGCTTACGGTATCGCTCAATGGCTTGGTTCACGCAAAAATGCTGCACTTAATACGCAAGGAGATTTTAACAAGCAGCTTCAGCTTGTCTGGGATGAACTCAACTCAACCGAGAAAACTGCGCTTTCCGCAATTAAAGTAGCAAAAACTGCACCGCAAGCGGCAAACGCAATGGAACTGTATGAGAGAGCAAATGACCCTAAATTTACAGCACATGCAGATGCACTTGCCTCATTTTTCTCAAAGCAGCTACTTGATAAACTCTCTGCACTCACAGACAATGTTACACGTGCAAATGCACACCTATCCAAGCCCCCTGTGGGCACTGCTCCTATTCCCGCTGTTGGCGGTAGGAACTTGCATTTTAGTCCATCGACAACCATTCACGTCACAGCGCGAGGCTCGGAAATGGGAGCAATTGTGTTTAATGCTACTGCTCGGGCACATTCTACATTATACCGCAACTACTATTCAAAGATATCGTAAGAGAAAAGTGAGTTAAAATGTCAGGCGCACTATTAGGCAGCGCAATTAGTGGGTTTATGTCCGGTGGGAGTCTTATCGGCCCTGTATTCTTGACTCCCACTACGCCTTTTAGAGCTATTGGTCCACAGACACTTGGCGGCCCCGCCGGGGGCCTGTTCTTTATCGCCGACGTCACTGAACGCGAAGAACATCACGATCAACTCTATATCTCTGAGCATCCAATCGAAGCTGGTGCAAATATATCAGATCACGCCTATAAGCGTCCAGCTGAAGTTCAACTCCGTCTTGGATGGTCAAATTCAAGTTTCTTCAACTTCGACCCTTGGTATGTTAATTCGGTCTATCTTGCTTTACTTCAATTTCAAGCCGACCGGGCGCCGTTCACGCTTTATACCGGAAAACGTGTCTATCAAAACATGCTTCTGGCCGGGCTTGTTGTGGAAACTGACAATACCTCTGAATGGGCGCTTCGCGTAGAAGCGAATTTGATTCAAGTCTTTATCGTCAACACTCAAACTACGACGATAGATTCTAATCCATCTAATCAATCAAATCCACAATCCAGTTTGCCGACAACAAATAGCGGAACTCAGACCGCAGTTCCGGCAGCCAATTTAAATCAGACAAGCTACAACACCATCTTTCCTGGTGGATCGACAGCAAACGGTCAGTCTATTCCACTGCAATCTACATCGCCTACAGTTTCAACCTATTCTTCAACAACGAATTACGGCTAATGGCAATTCCTCAAACATTTTCGATTTCCCTTGGTGGTAATACCTACAATCTAAATCTGTACTGGAACACAGTAAATCAGACTTGGATTTTAGATATTAACGATTCAGGAAATAATCCAATCGTCAATGGTATTCAGTTGGTAACTGGTATTGGGCTCCTGCGACAATATAGGTATCTAGGTTTTGTCGGTGATCTATTTGTCCAAACCTCGAACAATCCAGACGCTTTGCCTACGTATGATGGAATGGGCACGAGTTCAGGCTTGTACTATACCAGTGATGAATCGACAATTTAATTAGAGGCCAAAGTTTGGGGGCCTGGGTGGGATTTTTCCTTGTGCCTGTGGGGCGAGGCACGCCGTAGGCGGGCCGACAGCCAAAAAAGGTAGAATATGTCTGGTAGCACTTCACCATTTTTAGCCGATCAATGGATTAGAAAATGGTCCTTGGTTGTGTATGATGCAGCAGGAAAGAATATTGCTACACAGATTTCAGGTGGTTCAGATATTCCAGGACAAGAGCAGTTAAGAATTATTTTCGACGTAAAACAAACCGACGGCCCAGTGCCAAATTATTGCACTGTGAGGGTTTATAATCCGAGTACAAATCTGGTTACTTTGGTGAAGAATCAGTATCGTCGTATGACATTAGCCGCTGGATATGCAAATGGCCGATTTGGTGTAATTTTCGATGGAACGATTCGTCAGATTTTAGCTGGTGCAGAATCGGCAGTTGATTCGTATGTTGAAATTGATGCCGCAGACGGAGATATTCCTTACACACAAAGCATTGTCAATCAGACTATAAGTGGTAGCGCAAATACTGCAAAAGGTAGATTGATGACAATTGGTAAAGCTCTTACTCCGTGGGGTGTTACAGTACCGGATAATAGTTTGGCTCAAGTGCCAGATACTCCGCCAAATCCTAGACCTACAGTGATGTATGGTATGGGCGCAGATATGGCAAGTATTCATGCAAGTTCGGTTTATGCTGGTGGCCAGCCCATGAATTGGTCAATAGTGAATGGACAATTTGTTCTCACAGCGTCTAATACAGCAATTCCTGATACAACAGCTTTTGTAATCAATTCGCTTACAGGTTTGATTGGTTTTCCTAATACCACTTCAGATGGAATTGAAGCAAGAACGTTGTTGAATCCATCTTATGGCCTTAGAAGAACAATAGTGATTAATAATGCGATTATTAATCAAACTCTGGCCAGTCAAGGTGGTGCGAATGTTCCAGGATTTCAGGCTCCGGTGTTCCCCGGCCCCGCGGATTTAAATTATTACATGGACACCTCGTCGGATGGTAAGTATGTGATTTATGTCATAGAACATCATGGCGATTCTCGTGGCAATGATTGGTATAGTGATTTGGTCTTAGTTACGGTTGATTCAAAAGGCCAAGAAACTGCTGCTCACAGTGGTATTCCAGAACAAAGTGGAAGTTAATCATGCTTGGATTTGAGCGGTGGCAAGAACCGCAACTAGCAATAGATGCTGCGCTAGATCGCTTGCAGAGCCGCTTATGGACGAAACTGCCTTGTGTAGTCACAGCCGTTGCAGCCGATGGTCAGCATGTGACAGTGCAGCCAACGGTCATGGGATTACAGAGAAATGTTGATGCAAGTGGTAAAGTAACTTGGTCAAATATTCAGTTGCCACTTTTGCCACAGGTGCCGATTAAGTTTCCGTCTGGCGGCGGATTTACTATGACATTTCCTGTAGCCGCAGGCGATGAAGGTACGGTTGCATTTTCGTCAAGATGTATTGATAATTGGTGGCAGCAAGGTGGGATACAGCCACAGTTAGCGCCGAATGGTGTTGGCTCTGCAAGAAAGCATGATTTGTCGGATGGATTTTTTGAACTTGGCGGAAGGTCAATGCCAAGGATTCTTTCTGGCGTTAGTTCTTCTGCGATGCAGATACGTTCAGATGATGGAAGTTGTTTTATAGAGTTCAATCAGTCGCATTTCAAAGTAGTATTTCCTGGTGGGACTTTTATGATCGATTCTAGTGGTAATGTCACTTCTACAGGTGATGTTTCGTCGCAATCTGGCGGAAATGCTATTAGTCTTACCAACCATCTACACACAGGCATTAAACCAGGTACTGGTATTAGTGCTATTCCGAAACCTGGGACTTAAATATGACGACTAAAGTTTTCGTTTTTGGGAATAACATTGACACGTCTTTGACCAGTGGAATTACATCTGGTACGACGACTATTCCTGTTGCTAGTGTTAGTGGGTTTCCAACAATCCCTGCAGGGCAGTATTTGGCCTTGACTCTGATTCATCCAGCGACTGAGGGTGTATTTGAGATTGTCTATGTCACTTCGGTTTCAGGTTTAAATCTTACCGTTTTGCGTGGGCAGGAAGGTTCGACTGCTGTTGCATGGGCAAGTGGCGATACAATTTTCTCCGACGTCACGCAGGGAGTTTTACAAAATTTCAATGAGGTTATTCAATATAATGAATTTAATATGGCAGGACCTGACACAGGTACTACAAATGCGTATGTTGTTGCACTAACTCCACCTATTACGTCTTATAAAGACGGAATGAAAGTTATATTTGTACCAGCAGGTACCAATACAGGTTCAGCAACGTTAGACGCTGGAGGTGGTGCTCGATACATTGTCCAAGGTGCTAGTCTTTTGCAAGGATATGAACTTTTTCAAACAGTAAATACTGAAGTAATGTATGATGGTACGGCTGGGCAATGGATTTTAGGTGCTGGTGCAATTAGGCCGATTGCTCAACCTGCGGTAAATCCTAATCAGGTTACGATTCTTAGTCAGCTTGCTGGACTTTCAACTGGCATGAAGAATCGACTGATCAATGGCGCGATGATATTCGATGTTCGAAATGGTGGTGCTAGTGGTACAGCTGTTGGATATACTATTGACCGTTGGTATTTTGGTGCTAATCTGGCTACTAAAGGCACATGGGGTCAAAATCTCAATAGCGTTGCAATGCCACCAAATCAAACAGCCTATTTAGGATTTCAATCATCTTCGTCTTATAGTCTGGCAGCCGGCGATTTTTTCACTTTTTACCAACCCATTGAAGCTTGGCATGTCGCTGATTTAGGTTGGGGTACTGCAAATGCAAAGCCAGTTACTATTTCTTTTTGGGTGTATAGTTCACTGACTGGTGGATTTGCTGTTACTGTAAAGAATTTTGCTTCAACACGGTCATATCCCTATGCTTATAGTATTCCTGTAGCAAATACCTGGACTTATATTTCTTTTACAGTTCCTGGTGATACTGGTGGCACTTGGGTTTTAACAGGCAGTGTTGGTTCGCTATTTCTTCAATTTTCTATGGGTGTTGGTAGCACTTATTGGGGTTCATCATATACGTGGCAGACTGGAAATTATTTCGGCATAAATGGAACCAACTCAGTTGTCGGAGCTAATGGCGCGACATTTTATATATCAGGCGTTCAATTTGAAGTAGGTTCAACGGCGACTCAGTTTGATACAAGACCTATTACTGTTGAGTCTGGTTTGTGTCAAAGATATTATGAAGTGTTGCCAGCACCACGTATTCAAGGTATTACCTATCAGCCTAATGGTGATACACGAAGCTATATCCCTTGGGCACAACCAAAAAGAGCAGTACCAACTATAACTTATACAGGTTCTACCAGCGTTATTGCTCAAGGACCAGGAGGCGTATCAACTAATACGTCTTTAGGTACGTTAACACTTGCTGCGGCTTCTGCACAAGGCGTACAAATTACTGGGATCGGTAGTTACTCATCATTTAGCGGATGCGGTGCAGTTTTCAGTTGGGGTGATAATGGTGGTGGTAGTCTAACCTTTTTAGGTGATGCCGAACTGTAATATGGATCAGATAATTTTGTGTTTAGTGGCAGTGCAAGTTGTAACTTGGTGAGATAAATGACACTTCGAGTTAGAGCACTTTCTTCGACAGGAGATATGACCTTTGGTCAGGGGTCTGGGAATTATCTTATTGACAGTTCAGCAGCGGTTTGCCAAATTTTAGGCACCCGGCTTAGGCTTTGGCAAACTGAGTGGTTTCTGAATTTAAGTGCAGGTATTCCCTACAATACAAAGATTGCAGGTTACGGAGGTTTATCGGTAGCATCTACGATTTTGAAGCAGGCAACGTTGTCTAGCCCTGGTGTGATTAGTGTGGATAATTGGTCAGTAGTTTTTGATACTGCAAGTAGACTTTACACAGTCACAGGGAGTAGTATAAATACGATTTTTGGTCAGACTTCGTTCCCGTCAACAAATACTGTAATTGCATCTTCTATAACTTGAGTAGGTAGAATGAGCCAGACATTATCAACTTTAGCAGTTACTGTAAGTAGCTCTGGAATTTCTGGTCCATCTATGGATCAAATTCTGGCTTCTTTGCAGTCTAGCTTTCAATCTATTTACGGCACGGATGTGTATTTAGGACCAGATAGTCAGGATGGTCAATGGCTGGGGATTTTGGCACAGGCTATATATGACTGTAATAGTTCGGCCATTGCTGTATATAATCAGTTTAGTCCGGCTACAGCCATTGGTGCAGGTTTGTCGTCTGTAGTCAAGATCAATGGTTTACAGCGCCTGGTAGCTAGTAATAGTTCGGTGCTGGTTACAATTGTTGGGACTACTGGCACAGTTTTGAATAATTGCCTTATCGGCGATAACGTCAATCTCAACACGCAATGGTCGATTCCTAATGGCACAACCATTCCGTTGTCAGGTACAATAAATGTTACTGCAACTTCGACCACTTCGGGTCAAGTTACGGTGCCAAATTATTCGCTGGTGAATATTCTTACTCCGGTGCCTGGATGGCAGACCGTGACCAATGGGACTAATACGGTTTCGGTTGGTGCAGCTGCAGAAACTGATGCCGCGCTTCGGCAAAGACAGAGTGTTTCGGTGGCAGTTCCTGCACAGACAGTTCTTGCATCTATTGCAGGGGCGCTAGAGAATGTTACTGGCGTTACTGCGGTTGCGATGTATAAGAATGATACTGGAACAGTAGATTCAAATGGAACACCTGCACACTCAATTACGGCTGTAGTTGCTGGTGGCAATGCAATAACAATTGCAAGCACAATTGCTTTGTATAAGACTCCGGGCGTTTCGACCTATGGCACGACTTCGGAAACGGTCTATGATTCGATTGGTGTGCCAAGTATTATTAACTTCTTTATCTTGGCCTATATTCCGATTGCGGTACTGGTGAATATTCACGCCCTTACTGGTTATACCACAAATGCGGCCAGCAATATTCAGACTTCAGTTGCGTATTTGGTTAATAGTTTGGCAATCGGTGAAGATAGTTATAATGGCAAATTGTGGGGACCGGCTAATCTTTCAGGCGATGCAGCTACGCTTTCGACAGGACAAACTCAATCAGCACTGGATTTAGTTTCTGATACTTATAGTATTGCCACACCTTATGGCGTTGCGCAGGCCAGAACAGATTATATGGTAACAACCACTACTGCTTCTGGTGGAGCAAGTTCAGTTGTTGTTGGTAATGGTGCGCTTTATACGCAGTATGAAATAATTTTTATCACCCTTACCGGCGGCGTTCCGTTTCAGACTTCGATTACAAGTATTGCTGGAAATACTCTAAATATTAGTCCGTCGATTCCGATATCGAATACTGTGTCTTCAGGAGCTATCGTATATGGCGTTAATGATATAGTAATTCCATTCAATTATTCGACGAGTTGTTCTGCTACAGCGGTTACGGTGTATGTCTCATGAGTGGTTCTATTTCATTAAATGCGACAATTCCTGCGCCAATATCACTTTATACCAATCTTGTCACTTCGGAGTATCAAAATTCTCCGAATTTCTTGGCAACAATTGCTGCTTGTGTTCAACCATTTGCTGATATTAGTGCAGTAACTCAGAGTTTTCCAACCAATTATGATCTGTTTGTTGCCGTAGGTGCGAATTTAACCACGACAGGTTTGTGGATTGGTGGATCGAGAATACTGGCTGAGGCTATTGATTCGTATTTTAGCTTCAATACATCGGGTTTAGGTTTTAATCAGGCTGTTTGGTTTACTACTGGTGAACCAGTTACGGGTATTGTCAGTTTGGATGATGGAACCTATCGACTACTTCTTGAAGCGAAGGCTATTGCGAATAGCTGGACTGGCACAGTTCAGGATGCGTACACTGCTTGGAATACGATCTTTGGCACTGAGATGGGTATTCTCACAGCGCCAGCATCAGGTGGTGGCATTAATTACATCACTGCGACAATCGGCGGTGTAGTTTATAATGTTGAAGCGACGATTTTTGGGGATTTGTCAAATATTGCCATTCAAGATATGGGCAATATGCAGATGATGTTTGTGCTTACGGGACAACAGCCGAGTGCGATTATTTTAGCACTGTTTGAAAGTGGCGAAATTGGATTGTATCCTGCAGGTGTAACTGTGTATTTGACGGTTCCGTCAATTTATCCTGGAGGTATTCCAGGTGGAACGCCACTTTTTGGTTTGGATGCAGAAAATACGACTGTTTCAGGATTAGATGTAGGTGCTTGGGTAACTCTTGCTGCTACAGCTTAAAGGATAGATAAATGACGAATACCGTAGATTTTTTGCCTTTTGCCATTGGCGGCGGAGCAAACGTCGAAACTCAGACTGCATGGGTTAGTGATGCAGTTGTGACAAACGGGTTTCAATCGGGAATTACGCTCTCGATGCAGATGAATAAGGCGATTCGCCAAGCATCTGTAATGGCTGCTGCGGAAGCTAATTGGGTGTCAGATGTATTGAATGTCTCTGTTCTGGACAATGGCAGTGTAGCTACGCTTGTGGAACAGCTTTGGTTGACGTCTATTACGTCAAGGTATTTTGCGGATTCAGGTTCGGCGAATACAATTGTTATTGCAACGCCGTCGGGTTTGAGTTTTGGTGCGCCAACTGCAGGGCTGTGTATTTCAGTGAAAATGGCCGCGACTAATACCGGCGCGACGACATTAAATTGGATGGGCAATGGCGCGGTGGCGGTAAAAACGCAAGCAATTGCTGCACTTAGCGCGAGTACATTGCTTTCAGGCGGCATCTACAACTTTGCCTTTGACGGCACTCAATGGCAGTACATTGCATAATAGGTAGAACTTATGTCAGGTAATACAATATCTATTGACAATATTTCTATTATTGTCACGGGAAGCCAGTTGATTGGTGTCGGGAATCTTTCGACAGGAACAGTCACTCCGGCTGGCGGAACAACGTCTTCGGTCAGCATGCAACAGGCGGCTTGTGGAAATATTGGCTCTTATGCTGTAGCAAGTCTTCCTGCGGCAAGTGGCTATAATTTGGGTACTTTTGCATTTGCATCAAATGGGCGAAATACAGGTGAAGGTGGTGGTTCTGGAACAGGAACTCCCGTATTTGTGAAGAACATTTCTTCAGTTCATACTTGGTGCGCAATTTGGTCCGGCGTGGCAGTAACAAGCTAAGAGAGAAAATAAATGACTGTAACAATTGATTTCCTTCCTTTTGCTACTGGTGCCGGGGCCGGTGTTGAATCTCAGTCGGCTTGGGTTTCTGATACAGTTGTTGTTAATGGCTTTGTGACTGGTATTGCCCAATCGACTCAAGTAAATAAGGCTGTGCGCCAGCCGAGCTTTGTGGCCGCAGCGATTTCTAACTTTATGGGCGGGATAATCAACCAGAATATTCAAGACAATGGGGTTTTGAATACCTACTGGTCGCAGTTTTGGCAATCATTGCTCAATGCTCCGAGCTTCTTAGATACAGGTACGACTAATGCACTAGTTATTGCTGCGCCTGGAAGTTTGACTTTTCCAGCACCGATTGCTGGTTTGTCTATCTCGGTTAAAGTTGCTGCAACTTGTACCGGCGCTTCGACGCTGAACTGGATGGGAACTGGTAATAAAAACATTACCTATCCCAATGGTACGGCACTGATTGGTGGTGAACTTTCGGCTGGTGGTTATTCAACTCTGATCTTCGACGGTACGGAATGGCAACTGATTGAAATTAGTCCTAATGCCTTCTTGGCCAGAGGCTACGGTAATCGTACAGTAACAATCACTTCAAATTATTCTGTTGTTGCAGGTGATGGCGGTAAAAATATCAACTGCAATGCAGCCAGTCTTGTTGTTACTTTTTCTTCGGGCTATCTCACTTCCAACAACGGCCCGGTTATTGTCGGTGGCTATAGCGGTTATGCTTTTACCGTAAGTGCAGGTTCTGGTACTTTTGTTGGCAGCAGTTTCAGCGGTCAAACTTCAATTACAGTCGTAGCTAAGGGCTGGATTGCAGTTGAGCCGGATGGAACTAATTTCCGAATTATTGCAGGCGATCCTTCAACTCTGGGTGCGTCTGGCAGCTTTGCAATCGGCGGTAGTGCTACAGTTGCAGGTACTCTTACCGTTGGTAATAATACCTCGGTTACAGGTACTTTTGCTGCACAAGGTGCAACCACTTTGAGCAGTACCTTGAGCGTAACAGGCGCAGTGACTTTAAACAACAACCTGTCAGTAACAGGCACAACTGTTGGCACTGGACTGGCGACATTTAGCAATGGTGTAAACGTTACTGGTATTGATAATGGTGGTAATGGTGGTCAATTCCGTGCTGTAGCTGCCAGTTATGGTGTGATGCTGCGAAATGATAATGCCACCTGCTATCTTATGCAGACTGCATCCGGTTCTCCGACTGGAACTTGGAACAGTTATCGCCCATTTTATTGGAATTTAAGCAACGGGCAAGTAGTTATCGACGGTACTGGCGCGGGTACGACCATAGGCGGTGCTCTTACAGTAAGTAGCAGTCAGACAGTCAATGGAACTCTTTCAGTTCTTACAGATCTTAATGTAAGCGGAACCATTAGCGCCAACGGTCAGATCACTGCTAATGCCAGTCTTGTTTGCCAAGGTACTACTTATTTTGCGTACAATAGCTTTGGTGGAGCATTTTATGCTGGTAATATTAGTGGAACTCCTTTTTTAAGTTTTGCTAGCGGCTATTATTTGCAAGCTAATCCTGGCAGCGGTGTAACGTCGCTTGTTTCTGGCAGTCAAGGCTTTAATTTCTACAACAACGGTAACTTTATTGCTCCAAGTCTGATCCAAGGCTATTATGGACGAATTTCTGTCGGGGCTTATGGCTCTGGAGATGCTACTCGCATAGTTGCGTTAAGCGATTTTGCTCTAAATGGTTCTTCCAATGGCTACTGCCGTATGCCAAATGGATTTATCATTCAATGGGGCACAAACAATGTTGGCAATCCATCGTATCCGTATTTTCCAATAGTGTTCCCTAATGCTTTGACAAATATAGTCGTTACTGAAGGCAACGCTGCTGGCCGGTGGCCTCAGTTTGGACCATCAGTACATGGCGTTACTAATTCAGGCTCGAATACTACTTATTACCAAGGTTATGCACAAACCTGGAATGGTTCAAATGGTTGGATAACTGGCGGAATTACACAAAACTTCATCGCGGTAGGATACTGATATGCCGAAGTATGTAAAGTATAACCCTGAGATCAAAGAAGAACAGAGAGTGTTTGAGTTTTATGACACTGACTTTGCACATTATCCAACTCTGCCGGACAAAAATTTGTTGCTGGAGCTGACCGAAGAGCAGTGGAACGCAAGAATCAATGGCAAGCTGTCTGTTTGGTCAGTAACAAATGATGTATTTCATGAGCATGAAGATACGCCAGAAGAGGTTTACCAGCAAAGTGTAGAGGATTACCGTAAAGAATTGCACTATAAACTAGGCTCTTCACAGAATCTTTTGCATCTGGTTCACGAGGCTGTGCTAATGGGTGAGCTTGAGATTAATGGTCCAGAGGCACAGGCGGTAGTTACATATCGCAGGGCTTTGAAGGCGGAACTGGCAGTGGAACGACCTGATGTTACTAAGCCTCTTCCAGAGGAACCCAAGATAAACTTGTAAACTAAACCATGTTAAAAGGAGAGTAAAATGGGCGAGCTATCAAACGACAATCGCTTAATCCTCCTTGAGCAAGCAGTTAAAGACTTGCAAACGGCAGTTTTAGAGCTAAAAACCGAAGTAAACAAACTCCGCGATGTTGCCTCTATTGGCAGGGGCGCATTGTGGGCATTGATGAAGTTAGGGGCCTTAATTCTAATTATAGCTACAGTACTGGAAACACTAAGTTCCTTTAACTTCTTTCACAAATCTGGTCCGTAGCCATGATTGAGCCCAGACCTTTACTTGGAGAATTAAAAAATCTCGAAGATCGGTGGCAGGCTGTTATGATTTCAGGGGTAAATCCCTCGTTGTCTCTGATGATTTCTACCATCAGATGTATAAAAGATGCACAGAAGTTGTTACATATAATTGAGAGTAGTACAAAGCCTTTAGATGATCTTCCGCCAGGGGTGGTAAGGTTCAGGAATGACTAAAGGCTTGACAAAAAAGGAAAAGTCTGCTAAGGAAAAGTTAAAGGAGTTTAATGAATGAACCCAACCAGGAAATTAAGCGACATACCAAAAACCAAACCCGTAATTAATCCAAAAGATATAGTTGGTTCGGATAAACTTCCTCTTCATTTATGGCCTGAAACTGCAACCATCGAAGGTTGCCTGGGAATGTTGGATGGCTGTTTGAAGTATGGGCGAAGCAATTACAGAAAGACAAGTATCAGGGCCTCGATTTATGTTGATGCTTGTAAGAGACATTTAAATGCCTGGCTAGAAGGCGAAGAATCGGCTTCAGATTCAGGTATTTCGCATTTAGGTCATGCACTTTCTTGCCTTGCGATAATTGTTGATGCAAGAGCGGCTGGAAAATTAATTGATGATCGACAATTTGCAGGTGGCTATGCAGAATTGGTAGCAAAATTAACGCCTCACGTTAAGAGATTAAAAGAAATGCACGCAGACAAAAACCCCAAGCACTACACAATAAAGGATGTAGATCAGGATGTTCAAGGTATTTCTTTCGGGACCGATTAGTGGTCTTAGTTTCAATGAAGCAGTTGCATGGCGTGATTTTGCTGTCGAGCAATTGGCTCCAGAAATCAATGCCTATTCGCCCTTGAGGCAGGCCAATTTCCTTAAAGCACAGGGAAAACTTAATCAATCCTATAGTTTCAATCCTTTGTCCACAGATCGAGGAATTAATACCAGAAATCATTTCGACTGCCAGAGTGCAGATTTGATTTTGTGTAATCTTCTGGGCGCGGTGAGATTGAGCGCAGGAACGATTATGGAAATTGCCTGGGCTTATGCGTATCGCAAACCGCTGGTTATGGCGATTGAAGATTCAATGAACGTTCATGACCAGCCAATGATACGCGAAGCGATTAGTTTTCGCACTCAAAGCTTGGACGAAGCAATTAAGATTACGAAGTCTGTTCTTCTACATAACTAAAAGATCGGGATAAAGCCTTCATAGGAGATTCCAATGGGCACGGTCATAAATCTACAGAGTTGGAAAACGTCACACGAACCAGCAGAAACTGCAAAGTCTACCAAAATTGCTTTTCCTTTGCTTATGCCATCTTGGCCCTTCGGATGGTTCTGGCCAATGGCAGTAGTGGTAACTATCGACGTATTTAATTTGTAGTAATTCTACTTCTGTACCTGGCTTAGGAGTCACGGTGCTATGAATAGAATACAGAGAATAATGGAAGCCTATGATACATTTTTGAATAATGTCTATTTACCGCATCCGAGACTAGGTCAAACGATTAGCTACAATTCTGCGGTATCAAGAGACAAAGGCGAACAGTGGGGTTGCATAGTCTGCAAGTTATTGGACATTATCGTTCAACCAGGACATTGCACACAGACAAGAACAAGACAAGCCACACCGAAAATTGCACTAATTCGTGCTGGGGCGGCTTTGCTTTGCGTAGCACTCTTACACTTTCTTGCTCTGTTTGGGATTGTCTTTTTAGTAGGAAACTTGCTATGACTTTTCTGGCAGCTTATATTGTTTGGTGTGCAATTTGGTGGAGGTTTCGGGGCGGAGCCTTTACAACGATTACAGGAATTGATCCTGGAACTAATGGTATGAGAGCGATTGCTTGTGCGATGATCGTAGCACCGCTTTTGTACTTAAATCACCACTATCTGATAATCCTGTCTTTGTGGGTAGCTTTGACTGTTGGATTAATGCTCACAGGCTGGGAAGAATTTCAGATGATGGGCGTAGGAGGCAGTTTAGAAACAGAAAAACCAGGCTTTTGGATGCGTAAACTTCCAAATCTGCTTGGTTTAAAAATGGGCACAGTGCTGTATGACTCTATCGGTATGGGTGAAGCTGGAGCAGTTGCGATGTTTCCAGCAACATTTGCACTTGCCTTTTGGTTTGGAATACCGTCGTTGAGGCTTTTAGTTGTTGGAAGTTTATTCTGGCTTCCATACATCATCGCCCGGTTTGTTCCTTTCCCAACTATTCCACGCTTTGCTCAAGGTGCTTCGTGGGGCGAAATCTTTGTGGGTATGCTTGTAGGTGCAGGTTTACTCTGTGTATTTAATTCGTAAAGGAAACTATCATGGATGATGAAAACAAACCCGCTGAGGAAGAAGTTGCACTGGCTGCCGAAGAAGTGGCCGAAGTTGCTCCGGCTGCGCCGGAAGCAGAAGAAGTACCTGTTGCAGAAGAAGTTGCGCCGGTAGTTGATGAACCAGTGGCTGATTCTGATTCTGCGCCTGATTCTGAACCAACTCCTGACAATTCTGTACCGGAATCTCTTCTCGACCATGTTCGCAATGAACTTCACAAGGTCGCTACAGACCTTGGGCTTGAGCTTGAGCATCTGAAGGATGCTTTCGCCGCCAAACTTTAAGGATTAAAATTATGAACGCTCTTATAAGTAAAATTCTGTACGAGCTTGGCCAGTCCAGTACATATCAGGTTCTTGCTACAGTACTTGGTGTCTTGGGTGTGGATATGTCTGC
>Ga0335085_10001962_pt1 | contig 40333 bp, 31 predicted proteins | sample Lox_Sample_45_FD_206712 | JGI IMG/M metagenome (GOLD analysis project Ga0335085, IMG submission 206712) | Soil microbial communities from Loxahatchee National Wildlife Refuge, Florida, United States - Lox_Sample_4.5 | ecosystem: Environmental > Terrestrial > Soil > Wetlands | place: USA... | reverse complement strand
TCGTCACTGTCGTCCTGCTCGCCGCGTACCGCGCCTTCGACGACCCGAAGCCGGGCCGCTTTGCCGTGCTCGGTGCAGCCATCGGTCTCGCCACGCTGACGCGCGCCGAGGGCGCTCTGCTCGGAGTGGTCGTCGTGGTGCCGCTCGGGTTCCTACTCGGGCGGAAGCCGGGCGACGGGCGTGAGCCGCTGCTCGGCGCCCGCGCACGCACAGGACGGGTGGCAATCGCACTCGGCGTCGCGCTGGCAGTTGTCGCGCCGTGGACGATTCGCAACGAGATCCGTTTCCATCGCTTCGTTCCCGTTTCCAACAACATCAGTACCCTCGTCGACGGCGCGAACTGTGACGCGACGTACCACGGGCCGCAGATCGGTCTGTGGCGCGAGACGTTCTCGCAACCCGACGGCGGCGAAGCAAGCGCGGCGACCCTCCCGCAGGCGCAGGCCTGTTTCGAAGGATTCGACATCGCCAACCCGAACTTCGACGAGGCGGCCGCGGCGTCCATGCACACGCGCGCCGGCCTCTCGTATGCCCGGCAGCATCTCGGCGCGCTCCCCAAGGTGTCGGTGGTCCGTGTGTTCCGTACCTGGGGCCTCTACGCGCCGCGCCAACAAGTCGACTTCGAGTCGCTCGAGGGGCGGCCGCGCTCGTGGCAGATGCGCGGCACCATCATGTACTGGATCCTCCTACCGGGCGCGATCGTCGGCGCGTTCTTGCTCAGGCGCCGGCGACGGTTACTGTGGCCGCTCCTCGCGACCGCGGTCACCGTCACGATCGTCGCCGCCGCGACCTACGGGCAGCAGCGATTCCGCATCGCGGCCGAGCCCGCGATCCTGGTGCTCGCGGCAGTGGCGGCCGACGCTGCCGCCGGCGCGTTGCGAGCGAGGGCACGCAATGGGTCCCCGGAACCGGGAGACCCGCCGGGAAGCGAACAGGTCATTGGTTAGGCTCGCGTCGTGCTTTGGTTCGAGCGCCAGGTGGTCGGCGCGCTGATGAGCCCGGCGCTCGACCCGAGCGCCCGCGCCGACGTCGAGTCGTACGTCGCGACCACGCTGCGTTCCATGCCGGAGCACCTGCGCGCGGGCGTCGCGCTCGAGTCGATCGCACTGGGTGCGCCGTCGTGGCTCGCGCACCGCGCCGGCCGCCTCGACGAGCGCCGGGTCCGCACCAGCCTCGACCGCTGGAAGGCGAGCAAGGTCGACGTCGTGCGCCAGTACGTGCGCCTGCTGGAGTCGCTCGTACTCTTCGCCGAGAACGAGCTCGTACCGAGTCCATGACGGCGCCGGTCGAGACGATCGACACCGAGGTTCTCGTCATCGGATCCGGCGCGGGCGGCGCCGTGACCGCGGCGATCCTCGCGCGGGCGGGCCGGCGCGTGACGGTGGTGGAGGAAGGCCCGTGGGTCGATCCCGACGCGCTGGAGCCGTTCTCGCTGCCCGAGATGGTCGCGAAGTATCGCCACGGCGGCTCCTGCGCCGCGCTCGGACGGCCGGCCATCGCGTACGCGGAGGGCCGCTGCGTCGGCGGGAGTACCGAGATCAACAGCGGCCTGTACCACCGTCTGCCACCCGACCTCGCCGAGGAGTGGCGGCGCGACTACCGCATCGACGAGTTCGGCACGGACGCGCTCGACCGCTACGCCGACCGGATCGAGCACGAACTCGGCGTGTCGCGCCTTCCGGGCGCGCCGCCCGCATCGTCCGCGGTGCTCGAACGGGGCGCGACGAAGCTCGGCTGGCGCTCGGTCGAGTTCTCGCGCGTCTTCCGCTACGAGCAGAACGGCCGCGCGGTCAAACAGACCATGGCCCGCACCATGCTTCCGAGCGCGATCGCCGCCGGTGCGCGCGTCATCGCCGACTGCCGGGTCGCGCGCCTCGTCCGCCGGCGCGCGCGGATCGTCGGCGCATGCTGCACGCAGACGCGAGCCGACGGCTCGGTGCGCGCGCTGCTCATTCGTGCCGAACACGTCTTCGTGTGCGCCGGCGCCACACAGACCCCGGCGCTGCTGCAGCGCAGCGGGATCCGCCACAACATCGGCCGCGGGCTGAAGATGCACCCGACCGTCAAGATCGCGGCCCGCTTCGACTCCTTGATCGACCACGGCGACGTGCCGATGCACCGCGTCACCGAGTTCGCACCCGGGCTCACGATCGGCGGATCGGCGAGCCGCCGCGGTCACGTCGCGCTCGCGCTCGCCGACTCCGACGCCGACTACGCGGACGCCCTCGCGAATTGGGAACACGTCGCGGTGTACTACGCCGCGATCCGCAGCGAAGGCTCGGGGCGCGTCCTGGCGCTGCCGGGCATCAACTCGCCGCTCGTCACCTACCGGCTCACCGAAGCCGACATGAGCCGGCTGGCGCGTGCCCTCGTGCATCTGGGAGAGGTGCTCCTCGCCGCGGGCGCGACGGAGCTGTACCCGTCGGTCACCGGCGGGATCGTGGCGCGCGGGCCCGAGGATCTCGTCCACTGGTGGGACGCGCTCACGCGCAACCGCGCCAACCTCATGACCGTGCACCTCACCTCGACCGTCCGCATCGGCGAGGACCGTTCCAAGACCGGAGCCGACAGCTTCGGGCGTGTCTGGGGCTACGAGAACCTGCGCGTCAACGACGCCTCTTTGCTGCCCGAGGCGCCGGGCGTCAACCCGCAGGGACCGATCATGGCGATCGTCGCCCGCAACTCGGATCAGTTCCTGTCGGCGGTGTAGCGCGCCCGCAACCGCAGCACGATCGCGTCGATGGCGACGGCGGCCAACACGACGAAGGACGGTTCCGCGGTCGTCCGAAAGCGCGTGCTCGCGTAGGTGGTGAGAACCGTGATGACCACGACCACGATCGGGGCCAGTAGCGGGTAGAGCGGTGGTGCGTGCGCGCGGCGGTGCAGCACGACTGCACCGGCAATCGACAGCAAGGCGAGGAGCCAGAAGCTGTATAGCGCCGCCCACGAGATCCAGACCGGGTTACGGCCTTCGATGTACGCGTCGGCGCGCACGTACAACGACGTCTTGTACAACCCGACGATGCGGAGCAGCCGGACGCCCTCGACAGTGGGCAGCCGGCCCAGGTGCCCACGGATGTACTTCAGTGCCTCGCGTTGGTAGATCGCGTCCTCTTGCGACTCGTCGTCCTTCAACGTGATGCCGTCCTTGGCCGCGATGGCGACCGCGCACTGGATGTCGAAGTAGCCCTGGAGGTTGCCGTAATAGACGGAGTCGCAGTTCGCAGACGCAAGCAGCGGATCGATCTGCGCGCTCAAGAGGATCGGGTGGGCGAAGCGCGTCGAGTTGTAGATTGTCCACGGCGCGATGACGACGACCGCCGCCAGCACGGACACGCCGAGCCACTGCGCCCGTTCCTTCGCCGTCCGGTCACGCGTCGCCCATACGAGCGGAACGACCACGAGCGGGACGAGAAGGATCAGCTCCGACCGCGCCAGCGTTCCGAGCCCGCACGCGATGCCAACCTCGACGAGCCGGCGCCGGCTCGGCCTCCGCCAGTACCGGTACGCCAGGACGAGCGCCGCCACGGTGGCGAACATCGAGATCGTCTCGGCCTGCAGCTGGCCGTCGGGAGCCCACAGGTTCGGGTACAACGCGGCGGCGGCGGCGGCGATGATCCCCACGCGCGCGCCGCCGACCGCGCGCCCGAGCAGGCCGATCAGCCACACCGTGCCGGCCCCGAGCAGGCACGACCACAACAAGTGCGCCATCACGCTCTTCAGACCCACGAGCGACGGGATGGCGAGATAGATGATGTACAGCGGTGGATGCTCCGCGGCCTGACGGTGCAGACCCTGCTGCACGTAAAACGGCGAGATGAACCACTTGCCCTCGGCGAGCAGGTTGGCGCCGGCGTGATAGAAGAACGCGTCGCCGTGCGGATCGAAGTGGCGGCGATACGCGAACACGTAGACGACGCGCAGCACCAACGCGCCCAACACCACGAGCGCGAGCGCGACACGGAACCAGGATGGATCGCGCGCTTCCGGCTCGTCGGCGGGCGCGGTCGGTGCGGTAAGCGTCGCGTCCATCGGCGAGCGGTCAGTCGCCCTTCGGCGGGCCGATGAACACGGCCATCGGCATGCTGAGGTCGAGCATCTGCGTGATCAGGTTCTTGGTACCGGTGGGGACACCGGGCGCGAGCGCGAGCATGAAGAGGTTCGAGTCGACCTGCGGAGTCAGGTTGTTCATCCCGGCTCCGCGCAGGTCGTCGACGACCTGACCGTGCAGACGGTTGAAGGTCGCCACTTCCGCCGGCGAACGCGGGTCGAAGGACGCGACCTCCGTGTACCGCGAGTCGCGCTGCCAGTTCGCGATGTCGGGTCCGGTTGCGAGATGCACCTCGAGGCTCGGGTGCCGGCTGTCGATGACGTGATAGCGCGTCGCGCCCGGACGGAACGCCTCCTCGGCTCGCGCGTCGAAGCCGCGCCGATCGAGCTCGTTCAACAGGCCGAAGCCGGCCGAGCCGATCGCCTCGGCGTCGGGGAGCCAGGTCACGAGGTACGGACCCCGATCACCCTGCTGTTGGATCTTGTGCAGGGCCGCGGCCGTCGGGCCCACCACCGCACCCAACGTCTCGTTGAGGCGTGGGGTCTGCACCGTGACACTCGAGGCCTGGAACGAGAAGACGAGGCTCGCGACGAGCGTCACCGCAGCGAGCGCGATCGCGCCGGCACGCACGGAAGCCTTCGACACCGGCGCGGGCTCGAGCGATCGGACGAGCTCGACCACGGTCCAGCCGACCGCGAGCAGCATCAACGCGACGAGCCCCCACGCCCAGAGCAGCAGATAGAACCACACGGTTCCGAAGATGCGCGCCGACGACACCAGGCCGAGTCCGAGCGCGATCACCAGCACCGTGTCGAGCGCCAGGATCAGCCGGTGCCGCAACCGCCACGCGACCACGATCGAAGCGGCGAACACACCGAGGAAGAGCGCACCGGGTATGCGTGAACCCGTCACCTCCAACGCGCCACCGTCGTGCACGAGGGTGCGCGTCAGCAGCTTCCACGGATCGAGTTGCGCGAGCAACACGCCGACCCCGCGATGGAGGCCGATGGTGGCGTCGGGTGGGTGGCTGAAGTAGTCGCGGATGATCCCCAGGTTGCCGGGCGAGTGCGCGAACTGATCGATGAACGGTGGCAGCCACACGACCACGCCCAACACGGCGCTGATCGACAGCCACGTGAGGAGCGATCGGCGCGTGCCGCGCTCGCGCCGGCATTTGTACAGCGCGCGCGCGAGCACTCCCGCGGTGACGACGACCAGCCCGCCGACGAGACCGAGATAGGAGATGTGGGTCTGCATACAGAACGACCCGGCCAGAACGACGACCGCCAGCATCGCGAAGTCGTCGACCAGCACCGACCAGACGGCCAGCAGGAACACGAACCACCACAGAACCGGCAGGTACGGGTTCCACGGGAGCGTCAGGAGGAACGCCCCGTACGCGCGCGTGAGCAGCGCGAGCGCCGCCCCGACACCGAGCAACAGGGTCCGCCCACCGCGGCGCACCGCGATCCACAGCGCCAACGCCATCGCCACGACATCGAGCACGACCGTCGACGCGAAGAGTCCGTACGACGAGCCACCGAAGATCCGCCAGACCGGCCACAGCGCGTAGAAGCTCAGTGGTCCCGGATGGCTGCCGCCGTTCGGACCGAAGGGTCCGATGCGGCCGGCCAAACCGATGAGCGGAGGGTGACTCGTGACGTCGCGCACACGGATCTCGGTCTGCGCCATGTCGAGCAACGGATACCAGTGGGGGCGCCGGAGCTGGACGAGGGCGACCAGGAGCGGGATCGTGAGCACGGCGAGCACGGCCGCGAACAGCCAGGCGGTCGCGCCGCGCAACCGCCGCTCGGGCACCGCGGGCGCGGGCTCCTCCGGGGCATCGAGCACGATCACGGGATCGCCTTCAACGCGCGCACCACTCCGGGACGCACCGCGGACTGGTGATGAGAGCGGCGTCCGCCGTGTGCATCGTACCGGTGCGCGAGGAACCACTCGTACGACTCGATCACCATCGACGCGTTCGAGTGTTGTGGTTCCCAGCCCAGCTCCGTCCGCGCCCGGGTGACGTCGAAGTACAACGATTCGCCGTAGAGCAGCCAGTGGTACGGCGCGAACGGAGCCAACCCGAGCGTCGACAGCAAGCGCATGACCGTGCGGGCCGGAGCCACGGGCAGGGAGCGGACCTTCGATCCCGTGCCGGCGTGCTCCACGAGGGCCTGCAGCGTCTCGCGCATCGTGCCGAACTCGAGCGCGCCGACGTTGTACACCGACGGACCCGACCGATCGCCCGCGAGCAGGCACGCGCTCGCCAGATCGGTCGCGTGAACGAGTTGATAGCGGTTGGCACCCGACCCGAGCACGAAGACGGGCGCCCCGTCGGCGACGAACTCGAACAACAGCGCGATGACACCGAGGCGGCCGTGACCGAGAACGGTGCGCGGCCGGACGATCGTGACGTCGAGCCCGGATGCCACCGCGTCGTGACACAGCAGCTCGGCCCGCAGCTTGGCGCGCCCGTACGCTTCGAGCGGCCGGCAGACCGAATCCTCGGCCACCGGATTCGTCTCGGGGATCCCGAACACCGCGCTCGACGACGTATGGACCACTTTCGCGACCTTCGCCGCGCGCGCCGCAACGAGGACGTTCGCAGTCCCTCCGACGTTGACCGCGTCGAACAGCGCACGGTCGCGGGCCAGAGGTACCTGCGCGACATTGTGGAACACGAGATCCACCCCGTCGCACGCGGCGCGCACGGCAGCTCGGTCGCGCACGTCGCCCGCCACGTACTCGGCGACCCCAGAGCCGGGCGCGGGCGGGTTGAGGTCGAAGATGCGCACGGAGTCGCCGCGCGCACGCGCGCACTCGGCCAGGACACTGCCGAAGTAGCCACTCCCACCGGTAACGAGGACGGAACGGCCCATCAGAGCGCGTCACCGCGGGCGAGGCACCAGCGCACGCTCGCTCGCATGCCCTCGAGGAGTGCGACGTCCGGGTCGTAGCCGAGCTCCTTGCGTGCCCGGGAGATGTCGCACGAGATCGTGTCCTTCAGTTCGCCGAGTACGTGGAGCACCTGGACGTACCGCCCGGCGGCCTGCGCGACGCCGTCGAGCTTTTCGGCGAGCACGCCCGCCACTCGCGGAACGGGCGGCGGCGGCCGGCGCGACACGCGCAAGCCCTCGGCTTCGAGCGCCTGACCCACCGTCCGGAGGATGTCCGCGAGTGCATAGGGCTCCGCGTCGGCGATCCAGTAGGCGTTCCCGGGCGCGGCGTCGGACCGCTCGGCGAGGAGCACCGCTTGCACGAGGTTGGCCGTGTACACCATCGAACGGCGCTGCGTGCCGGGGGCGACGAGCGGGAACCGTCCGCGACGCACCGCGGAGAGGAACTGCGTCTGGCGCGCCGGCTGGTACGGCCCGTAGAACCACGGTGGTCGGAGGATCACCGTCGCGAGGTCGCCACGGTCGGAGCTGCGCTGCACGAGCTGTTCGGCCTCGAGCTTGGAACGGCCGTAACCCATGTACGGCGCCACCTTCGAGCCCTCGTCGAAGCGCTCGTCGCGGGTTGCGTTGGCGCCGAACGGTGAGTTCGAGGAGATGTGCACGAACCGCGTCGCCCCCGATCGCCGGGCTCGGTCCAGCACGAGCTGGGTCCCGCCGACGTTCACATCGAAGAACTCACGGACGAACCTCGCGGGATGTATCACCGCCGCCGCGTGTACCACCGACGCGCTGCCCGCGTCCTCGAACAAGGCGTCGATCACCGACGGATCCCGGACGTCGCCGACGAGCACCTCGATGCGCGGATCGACGATCTCGAGCAGCGACGCGTCGGCCCGCTCGTGCACCAGGCAGCGGATACGGCGACGGGCCGGCTGCGCGGCCAGCGCGCGCACGAGGTTCTGTCCGAGCCAGCCCGCGGCGCCGGTGACCACGACCGTGTTGTCGGCATCGCCAGTGGGCACGGCCGTCGACGCTACTGCCTCCTTCCCGACGATCGTCGGTCGTAGGCACTCGTCTCCACAGCCGTAACCGCCTCCCGGTCCGGGGACCACACAGTCGGCGCGCCTAGCTTTCCCGTGTGCCCCGAGCCGAGCCCGTCGTCGACGCGCCCGCGCGCGCCCACAACGGCCGGTTCCGGCTCGGAGAGGGCGGTCGCAACGCCCTCGCGCTGACGATCGTCGCGCTCGTCTTCGCGATACCGCTGCGCGGACTGTTTCGCTCGCCCGGACCACCGATGGAAGAGGGCTTCATGCTCGTCTTCCCCGAGCAGGTCCTGAAAGGGGCGATACCGAACCGCGACTTTCTTCACCTGTACGGGCCCGGAAGCCTCTGGGCGCTCGCCGGCGTGTTCAAGGTGTTCGGGGTGTCGCTCGTCAGCGAGCGCGGATTCGGGCTGCTGCAGCAGCTCGCGATCGTCTTCGGTATCTACGCGTTGGCACGCCGATGGGGCCGGATCCTCGCCGTCAGCGCCGCAGTCACGTCGGCGCTCATCATCATCCCGTTCGGCTTCACCGCGCTCGCCTGGGTCGGCGGCGTGGGCCTGGCGACATGCGGTCTCGCCGCCGGAGTCGAGGCGCGCGCCGCGGACGACGAGCGCCGGGCGCGCCGTTGGGCGCTCACCGCGGGCCTGCTCCTCGGCCTTGCGGTGTTGTTCCGTCTCGACCTCGTGCTCGCATCCGCGCTCGCGACGATCGCGCTGGTCCGGGGGATGCCGCGATCGCGCGTAAATCGCTTGTTCATCGGGTTCGCCGTCGGCGTCGCGCCCTACCTGATCCAGATCGCCACCGCGGGTCCGGGCCACGCCTTCCAGGGGATGGTGATCGATCCGGTCTTCCGCCTGCGCGGCGGCCGCAGCCTCCCGATCCCCCCGTCGTGGGGCCACTTCGACGGGTTCTTACAGCGCGCCGGCGCGCTCGCGCAGATCTCGTGGCCGTTTCCCGCGCTCGCCCGTCCCCATCAACTCTTTCTCTGGTTCTTCCTGCTGCTCGGCGCGATCGCGTTCGTGCTGTGGCAAGGATGGCGCTCGACGCGCGCCGAGCCCGACTCGATCACCGCGCGCACGCTGCTCGTCGCGGGACTCTTCGGGCTCGGCATCCTCCCGCAGGCGCTGCAGCGCGTCGACTCCGGCCATTTCTCGTGGGTCAGCTGTTTCGTGTTCGCCTTTGTCCCGATCGCGGGCTTCGAGTCGGTTCGCCGGCGGGCGCCCGGTGTCCCGACCCGCAAGATCGCAATGGGCTGCGGCGCGGTGATGCTCGCGATCCTCCTGCTCGTCATCCCCGCGTTCACGATCCGCACCTACGCCGACTATTCGCTGCAGACGTTCGGGATCCACCGGGCCTCGTACAAGATCCAGCACGACGGCCGGGTGTTCTACTACGGCAAGCCCGATCGGGCGGCTGCCGCGAATCAGGTGATCGCGGCGGCGGCGGCCATCACCAAGCCGGGGCAACGGTTGTTCGTCGGGCCGGTCAACCTGCGCAAGACGCCCTACAGCGACGCGTACCTCTACTACATGCTCCCCGACCTCGTGCCCGCGACGTACTACATCGAGATGGACCCCGGAGTCGCCAACGCGCCCGGTTCGCGCCTGCCCCAGGACCTCGAGTCGGCCGACGTCGCGATCCTGTCCGCGATCTGGGACAACTGGTCCGAACCGAACGACTCCCGCAAGGACGGTCCCGATACCACCGAGCAGGTGCTGCAGCGCGACTTCTGCCACGTCGGTACGTATCTCAACCTGTACGAGCTCTATCGCAAGTGCCACTGAGGGCCGGACCGGACACCGCCCCTTGCCGCAGGCGCTCGGCGGCCCGGGCGCAAGATAGATTCCGGAGCCTGTGCGTGCGCTGATCGTGACTCCGACGTACGAGGAGTCGGAGAACATCGTCGAGTTCCTGCAAAGGACGCGGACCGCCGCCCCCGACGCCGACATCCTCGTCGTCGACGACAACAGCCCCGACGGGACCGCGGCTCTGGCCGACGAGGTCGGCGCCCGGCTAGGGCACATCGAAGTGCTCCGCCGGCCGAGCAAGATCGGTATCGGCGACGCGGTGCGGGCCGGCTTCACCTTGGGCATCGACCGCGGCTACGACATCGTCGTACAGATCGACGCCGACCTCTCGCATGATCCCGCGGCGCTGCCCGCGCTCCTGGGTGAGATCGAGAGCGGCTCCGACGCCGCGATCGGGTCGCGGTACGTCCCGGGCGGATCCATCCCGCACTGGCCCTGGTATCGCCGCGCGGTCTCGAAATGGGGCAACCGCTACGCGACACTGATGCTCGGCATCCCGATCCGCGACGCAACCTCCGGGTATCGCGCGTTTCGCGCCGACATCCTGAAGACCTCCGACTATGGCAGCACGCGGTCGAAGGGATACGGATTCCAGATCGAGCTCTGCTACCGGGTCTGGCGGCACGGCGGCCGCATTGCACAGGTGCCGATCACGTTCACCGACCGCGTGCGCGGACACTCGAAGATGTCGTTGAGCGTCGGCGCCGAGGAGCTCGGCCTGGTCACGTGGTGGGGTTTCCAGGATCGTGTGCTGAAGGGCCGCTGGCGCCGCTGACGTCGTGGCGCCGAACCTGCGCCGCCGAGCGCGTGCCCTTCCGGTCGCTCAGTGCTCGGCGCGCAGCTGCGGCAGCCACCACCGCCAAACGACGGCCGCACCCGCGTAGGTGAGATGTTGGTCGTCCGGAAGCCACAGGTGCACACCGTCGATGCTCTCGGCCCGTTTGCCGCCGGGACAGACGAGATCGCGCCAGTGCACAATCTCGACGTGGGGCATCGTGCGCGCGACATCCGCGAAGATCTGGTTGACGGCCGCGATCCGATTCGGGTCGTGGCGCGCGGGAAGCTCCTCGTTGGCGTCGCCGGCGCCGTAGCACGGGACCTCGAACAGGTGCACGGTACGGCCGTCGGCGGTGAGCACGCGTATCGCGTCTTCCACCGATGAGGTGACGAGATCGGTCCACGCCTGCGTTCCGAATCGAACCACGCCGTTGGCCGTCTGTTGGTCGAACACCTCCCACGCGCCCGCCATCAGCGCGATCCGCGCGGTGGGATCCTTGCGCAGGACAGCCGGCCAGCGCAGGAGCCAGCCGTTGCAATACGACGGGGGCTGCAGGATCTGCCCTTCACTCACGCGCGCGGTCGGCACGAGGCCGCAACCGAGCTCGGAATCACCGCCGACCGTGATCCCGAGCCGTGTCGCATTGGCCGCACCCCCGAGCCCGAACACGAGACCGGTCGAGTCGCCGAAGACGTCGACGCGCAACGTGTGCGGCTTGACGGGACCGGGTGGCGGCTTCAGGTCGGCGAGCGACGTGGGCGGCAACGGCTTCGGCGCGTCGACGCCCGCGACGAGGACGCCGGCAACGAGCGTCAGCGCGCAGAAGTACGCGATCGCGGGCCGGCTGCCGGCGCGCCGCGCGGCCGCCCCGAAACGCAACGGCCGTTCGATGAAGCGGTACGAGACCTCGGCGAGCGCAACCGAGAGCAGGAGGCGGGCCGCGAAAAGGGTGAACCCTTCCAGCCCGGGCCGGGGCGTGACGAACACCCGGACGGGCCAGTGCCACAGGTACAGCGAGTAGGAACGGAGGCCGATCGCGACGAGCCACGGCGCGCGCAGCCCGCGCGCGATCGGTACGGCCGGGAACAGCACCACGACGGAGATGATGAACGCGCAGACCAGCGAGAACACCAAGAACCCACCGCGGTAGAGCGCGATGGTGCGGAAGTTCGCGACGCGCATGGTCACGAGAATCGCGACGAGAGCGGCCACCGCGACGTACGGTGCGGCGCGAACGGCGGGCGTACCGGATCGCACGAACCCCGCGAGCCGTTCCCACGGCGCGCCCGCACCGGCGAGCACTCCCAGCGCAACTCCGGTGAGGAGTCCCATCGCGTGAGAGTCCGTCCCGAGGTAGCCGCGCGTCGGATCGCCGGTGGGAGACACGAGGATCGCCATCCAGATCGTGGATCCCAACGCGCCGGCCAGCGCGACCCAGGCCGTCGCGATCGGGCGGCGGACGATCACGCGCCGGAACACGAGGAAGACGAGCGGCAACGCGACATAGAACTGCTCCTCGACGGCGAGCGTCCACATGTGCAGGAACGGCGAGGGCCGGCCCAGTGTCGAGAAGTAGTTGCTCTTGCCGAAGATCAGCACCCAGTTCGCGACGTAGAAGAGTGTGCCGAGAGCCTGCGCCCGGAGATCGTGCAACTCCGCGCTCGAGAAGCTGATGGCCGTGGCGACGAGCACGGCCACGGTCACGGTGGCGAGCGCGGGAAGGAGGCGGCGCGCCCGCCGACCCCAGAACCGCGTGAGCGACACCGTTCCCGAATGCGCGATCTCGCGCGTCACGAGACGCGCGATGAGGAATCCGGAGACGACGAAGAAGACGTCGACGCCGAGAAAGCCCGCGGGCAGAACCGTCGGGGCGAAGTGATACACGATCACGGCGGCAACCGCGATCGCGCGCAGACCGTCGAGCGCGCCGACGTACGACTCGTCGGTGGTCGCCGGGGCTTCCAGGCGCGCGACAGTGGCGGTCATACGGGCTCCGGTACTACTACAGGAGATCGGTCACCCGGCATGCGCGCGGGCCGGCCGCCGGAGCCACCGCACGATCGCCACCGCACCGACCGCAGCCAGCAGGGCCAGTGAGGGCTCGGCCCCGGCGCGAAAACGCGTCTGCCCGTACGTAGCCATCGTGTTCAGCGTCACGATGATCGGCGGCACGAGGAGCACCCACAGTGCGAAGCGCGACGCCCGCCTCCGCCAGAGCACGACGGATCCGGCGATCGCGAGCAGCAGCGTCGGGTAGTAGACGACCAGGCCGAGACGCGTCACCCATTCCTCCCGGTCCTCGCCCGTATTGAGCTTCACCATGTCGAGCGGGCGGAACAAGCTCCACGTACGGCCGATCCGGGCGGCGACGACCACCGGCAGCCGCCCGAGATGCGCGCGCATGTAGTCGAGCCCGCGGCGGCGAAGCGCACTCGACGCCTGCGACTGGTCTCCCGGCGGCGGATTGGCCGCGCACGAGAGCGACCAGAATGCCGTCGCGCTCCCGTGATAGACGGGATCGCAGTTCGCTCCCGCCAGCGTGAGCCCGTCGTTCGTGGACACGAAGGTCGGATCGTGGAACCGCGTGAGATTGAAGCCGACCCATGGCGCGAGCACCACGAGGGCGACCGCCGTCGCGACCGCGGCAAGCTTGGCTCGCTCGGCCCACGGCCGCGGCATTGTCAGCGCGGCTCCGATCGCGAGCAACGGGACGAGCAGCACGAACTCGACGCGCGCGAGGGTCGCGATCGCGCAGATCGCCCCGACGGCGGCGGCCCGGCGCCAGGACGGCTTGTCGCGCCACCAGAGTGTCGCGAGCATCGCGGCGACGACTGTGAGCGCGGTGAGCGTCTCGGACATGACGAGCCCGTCGTTGACCCAGATGTTCGGGCTGATCGCGGCGATGCCGGCGGCGACCAGCCCGACAGAATCGCCGGCGATCCGCCGCCCCAGGAGGCCGATGAGACCCACGAGCACGGTTCCGAGCAACACCATCGTGTAGCGGTGCTCGCGCACGTGGTCGTGCAGCGGCTCCTTGATCACCCACGAGAGCGGCGGATGGTCGGCCAACCACGACACCGGCGCGAGCACGAGGACGGTAAGGGGCGGGTGATCAGCGGCCGGTTGCGCTTTCGAACCGGGACTCGTGAGCGCTGTGAACGGCTCGGTGAAACCATGCCCGTTCGCGAGGTTGTTCGCCTCGGCGTTGTAGAAGAGCTCGTCTCCACGCTCGCACTTGCTGGGAGAGCTCCCGGCTCGCGTCCCGTTGGCGAGGACGATCGGGCAGGGTCCCGCCTTGGCGATCGCGACGTACGCGACACGGATCCCGAACGCGACCGCGATGATGACGAGCAACAACCGCCCGAATCGGGTCACGGCGGGGAAACCTAGTGCCGGCCGCCCGCTCGGCGGCTCACCGCGGCGCTGGTTCCCGTAGCCTCTGCCCGTGACTTCGGGGACAACGACGGTTCTGGCACCGCCCGACGACGGCTACCCCGAGGTGCCGGCGCCTTCGCGCGCGCGGCGGCTCGCAGTCGCCGTACCCGCGTACGTTCCCGCGCTCATGATCGCGGTAGGTGGCTGGCAGCACCGCTGGATGGACGAGGACGCGTTCATCAACCTGCGGATCGTCGACCAGATCTTCGCGGGTCACGGTCCGGTGTTCAACGCCGGCGAACGCGTCGAGGCCTCGACGAGCACCCTGTGGCTCGTCGTGCTCGTAATCGGCCGCGCGTTGTTCGGCGCGTTCGCGAGCATGGAATGGATCACGCTCATCGCGAGCCTGCTCGCCGCCGTCGCCGCGTTCGCCGTTGCCGGCAAGGCCACCCGCGTGCTGCACCGCGAGGAAGGCGGGATCGCGGTACCGGTCGGGCTCATCCTCGTGGCTTCGGTCGCGGTCGTGTGGGACTTCTCGACGTCGGGCCTCGAGATGGGCCTGGTCTGGCTGTGGATCGCCGCGTCGTGGTTCGTGCTCGTCTCCGCGGTGCGCGTCGGCACATTCGGTACCCGTCGACGCTTCGCGTACGGCGTCATCCTCGGGCTCGCGCCGCTCGTTCGTCCCGATCTCACGCTCATGCTGCTCTGTTTGCTTGTGGCGTGGTTCGTGCTCGTACGCCCGCGCCGCGTCGTGCTCGATCTCGTCGCGGTGTTCGCCCTGCCCGTCGCGTTCGAGATCTTCCGTATGGGCTACTACGCGACACTGGTGCCGACGACCGCGCTGGCGAAGGACGCGGGCGGCCTGCATCTCGGTCAGGGCTGGGCCTACGCGGAGAACTTCATCACTCCTTACCACCTGTGGCTCACGTTCGCACTGCTGACCGCGACGATCGCGTACCGCTGGCTCGCGCGGCACGACCGGCGGGTGGCGGTCGCGACAGTGGCGATGCTCGCAGCTGGCGCGGCGCACGCGCTCTACATCACGGCGATCGGCGGCGACTACATGCACGGTCGCCTGTTGCTGCCCGCGTTCTTCGCGATCGCGATCCCCGCGTCACTTGCCGTGCACCCCGAGGCGATGCGGGTGGCGAGCCCGGCCCGGAGCTTTCTCGTCGGCCTCGGCGCGATCGTCGTCGCCTGGGCCCTCATCGGCGTCGTGCACTTCCGGCCGCCGGCCCCCCCGAAGTCGATTCTCCTCTCCCCCATCAGCGACTGGCGAACGGTATCGGGCGCGAGGCTCAAACCGATCGACACGCAGTTCGGCCTGAACGGCAACCAAGCCGCGGCGGCCTACGACCGCGGCGTACGCGGCTACTTCAAGCTGACGGACAAGACGCCGCGCCCGGCCCTCGATCCGCACGCGTTCGTACTCACGCTCGGCTCGATCGGCGTGCCCGCGTACGACGCGGGACGCCGCATCTGGGTCATCGATATCGGCGGCCTGGCCGAACCACTCGCGGCGCGCACCGCGCCGGTACCGGGGCGCCCCGCGGGCCACCGCAAGCAGATCGACGACTCGTGGTACGACGCGCGTTTCGGCACCCCCGCCACGAGCACGAGTCCCGAAGACGCCGCGGCCCGCCGCGCGCTGACCTGCGGGCCGATTCCCGGGCTCCTCGACGCGGTCGACGCCCGGATGACCCCGGGCCGGTTCTTGTCGAACATCTGGCACAGCTTCAGCTACACCAAGCTGAGGATTCCCGCCGATCCCGAGGTGGCCGTGCAGGAATGGTGCTCGCCGACCGGTTGACTCACGCGGCCGCGGGCGGAACCTGCTCGAGAATCGCCGCGGTGACGTCGTCGACCGGCAGCGAGGCGTCCACTGTCACAAGGATTCCGCGCGCCCCGTAGAACTCGAGTATCGGCCGCATGTTGTCGTGGAAGACCTGCAGGCGGTGATCGACAACGGCCGCGTCGTCGTCGGTGCGGCCGCCGCCGGCGCGCCCGGCGAGCCGCGAGCGCGCGATGTCGTCGTCGAGGGCGAGGTACACGGCCGCGTCCGCGTCGAGCCCGTTCGGTCGCGCCAGCAAGAATGCACGCTCGGCCTGCGCGCGCGTGCGCGGGAAGCCGTCGAGGACATAACCACCGGATTGGGCCGCGTGCGCGACGGCTTCGCCGACGATCGCGAGCACGACGTCGTCGGGAACGAGATCACCGCGCGCGAGATGCGCAGCGACGGCGCGGCCCAGATCGGTGCCGGCCGCGACCTGCTCGCGCAGCAACTCACCGCTCGCGATGTGCGGTACTCCGAGATGCTTCGCGAGCCGCTCGCCCTGCGTACCCTTGCCCGAGCCGGGAGCTCCGAGAAGCACGATGCGCACGGCGAATCATCGCGCAGCGGGACGTGACGCCTCCGACCGAGCGGGGGCCGACCGTCAGGGCCTTGCGACGGCCCCCGAGTCGCCGGCGCGCCAGGCTTCGTTGCTCCGAGGCGCGTTCGTCTCCTCGAAACGCTGCATCACCTGCTCGAACGGAGCCGGGCGCGCGAACAGGAATCCCTGCCCGAGGTGGCACCCGAGCCGCTGGATCCGGCGCAACTTGCGATCCGTGTCGATTCCTTCCGCGACGACCTTCAGGTCGAAGGCGCGCCCGAGCTGGATCATCATCTGCAGCAGATTCAGGTCCGCGCTCTCGTCCTCGAGCACCGCGACGAAGGAGCGGTCGATCTTCAGCTCGTCGATCGGAAGCCGGTGCAGGTACGTGAGCGAGCTGTAACCGGTGCCGAAGTCGTCGAGTGCGAGCCGCACTCCGAGCGCCTTCAACCGGTCGAGCAGCGCGACGGTCTCCTCGGCGTCGTCGACGAGGACCGACTCCGTGATCTCGAGACCGAGGAGCTCGGGCGCGAGCCCGGTGTCGCGCAGGACGTCCGCGACCGCCTCCACGATGTTCGGGCTGTCGAACTGCCGGGGCGACACGTTCACCGAGACCCCGACCCCGGGTGCCACCGACTGCCACGTCGCGCAATCGCGCGCCGCCCGTTGCAACATCCACTCTCCGATCGGGTGAATCAACCCGGTCTCCTCGGCGATGCTGATGAACTCGTCGGGCGGGACGAGCTTCACGTCGGGGCGCTTCCAGCGGACGAGTGCTTCGAGGTGCGTCGGCCGGCCCGAGGTGAACGCGACGATCGGCTGGTAGTACGACGCGAGCTCGTCCCGGTCGATCGCACGCCGCAGCGCGGACTCGAGATCGAGCCGGGCCGCGACGACCGTCTGCATGCGCTCGTCGAAGAGCTCGATTCTTCCGCGGCCGCGGTCCTTGGCACGGTACATCGCCGCATCGGCGTGGCGGACGAGCTCGTCGGCCCGTTCGTTGCCGCCGTTCCACACCGCGATGCCGATCGACGCGGTGAACATCACCTCGGCCGCGCCGAGAGTGAAAGGCGCCCGCAGCGCGACGTCGACACGGCCGGCACGGTCGGAGATCTCGTCGATGTCGCGCGCCTCGTCACAGAGAACGACGAACTCGTCGCCGCCGAGACGGGCGACCGTGTCGCCCTCGCCGACGACGGCGCGGAGCCGATTGGCAACTTCGACGAGCAATGCGTCGCCGCGATCGTGGCCGAGGCTGTCGTTCACGTGCTTGAAACGATCGAGGTCGAGCATCAGGACGCCCACGACACTGCCGCGCCGCCGGGCCCGCCGGATTGCCTCCTCCACGCGGTCGATGAGCAGCTTGCGGCTCGCGAGCCCGGTCAGCTCGTCGTACAGACCCCGCTGTTCGAGGGCGCGCGCCGCCTCTTTCTCCTTCGAGATGTCGCGCACGATGGCCGTGGTCAAGGTGCGCCCGTCGATCGTCGTCGACGAGATGGAGACGAGCGCCTCGAACTGATCACCGTTGGAACGAGTCGTCATGATCTCTATCGGGATTCCCGAGGCGACCGCGTCGATCGACTTCCGTGTCCACATCTGGACCTGTCCTTCGACCGGCAACAGGTCTGCGTAGTGACTCCCGATGACGTCACGCGCCGACAGCAGGAAGATGCGCTCCGCCGCCTGGTTGAACTCGATGATGACGCCCTGCTCGTCACTCGTGATGATCGCGTCCGCCGCGGTCTGAAGAATGCCCGAGATGCGCGACTCGGACATCCGCAGCGCGTCCTCCGAGCGGCGCCGCGCGTCGATGTCGTGCATGCTCATGACGATGCCACGCACGTCGGGGTCGTCGAGGCGGTTCGCGATGGTGCACTGGAACCACTGGTACTCGCCGTCCGACCGCCGCAGCCGCAGATCGACAACGGGCGCGGTCGACGGGCTTCCCGACACCGACACGAACCGGTCGATGACCGCGCCGACGTCGTCAGGGTGCACGAGGTCGGCGGCACAGCGGCCGACCAACTCCTCGGCGGGATACCCGAGCACCGCCTCCACTGCAGGTGATATCCACGTGAGTCCGCTGTCGACGCCGGCGATCGCGACGATCTCCGAGCTGTCCTGGGCGAGGGCCGACATGCGACCGCGCGCGTCGACAAGCTCGCCGATGTCATACGTGATCGTCGCGACGACGTCGTTGTCGAGCGGGATCGCGATCAGGCGCCGCCAGGATGTGAGGCCCGACGGCGCATGGATCTCGTGCTCGGCCTCGACCCGCTCGCCCGTGGCTAGCGCCCGCTCGATGACGGGAAGCAACGCCCGGCGCGTGTCGTCGTCGACGTTCGACACGACCTGGGCTCCGGCCGACGGCTCGTCGAACAGCCACTGCTCGCGGATGTAGGAGTTCGCGTCGAGGACTTCCCAGTCGACCGCCTCACCGGTCCTGACCGCACCGAATACGACGAATCCGACGCCCGCGCCTTCCAGCGCCGAACGCGCGAAGTGTCGCACATCGGATTCTCGCCGCACATCTGCTCTATCGGCGATCCGAACTCGGTGGCTGAGCCAATAAACCCCACCCTTCACGGGGGAGGCCGGTTCCTCCGGTGGGGACCGATCCGACCGAATTCGGCAGACCGCAACCGCTTGGGCATTTGCGCCGTCAAGCGGGTTTGGGGCGCCGTCGATGGAGTCAGCGTGAATGCCATCGAGGGCGCGGGGCCCGAGACGGCGCAGGGCGCGGCTCCTGCCGGCGGCGGTCGGTTCGGCGCGCTCGAAGACACTCCGGAGCTGCGCGCGCAGCGCAGCCGCGCCGCGCGCATCATGGCGGACGTCGTCGCGCCGCTGGCGCTCGTCATCCTGCTCGTCCTGCGCCGGTTGGACGTCGTCGCGGCCGCACCCGTCTGGGCCTATCTGGCCGCGCTCGGAGGCTCGTTCGTCTCCGCGCGGCTGTGCGACCTCTGGACGCCGCGCATGCCGCCTCGGGTCGGCCTGCACGTACGCGTCTGCGTACACGCGGCCGCCGTCACGTCGGTCATCTATCTGTCGGGTTGGGGTCCCGAGCTCGGGATGGCATACGCCTTCGCGGCGTTCGCCGACATCGAACAGTCGGGCGCGTCGACCTGGCGGGCGGCGCTCGGATGGTCGGTGACCGGCTGCGCGATCGGCCAGAGCCTGGTGTTCCTCAACTGGGCACCGTCGTTCATGTCGCGGTCGCACGCGATGACCATCGGCTTCCTCGGCGCGTTCGTGTTCTCCATCGTCATCCGGATGGCGGGCACGACCGGCGAGGCCAAGGAGCAGGTCGAGGCGTTGCTCGAACACCAGGCACTGCACGACGGCCTGACCGGTCTCCCCAACCGGCAGCTGCTCGTCGACCGCTTGAACCACGCGATCGAGATGCTGCACAGGCGCGGCGGCAACCCGCCCGTCGTCATGTTCCTCGACCTCAACCGCTTCAAGCTCGTGAACGACACCTTCGGCCATCAGACGGGCGACGAGCTGCTCAAGCAGGTCGCGGTGCGGCTGCAAGGTGTGCTCCGCACGACCGACACGCTCTCGCGCTTCGGAGGCGACGAGTTCGTGATCCTGTGCGAGGACGTCGGCGATCGCGAATCGGCCGCCACGATCACCGAACGCATCCGGCGCGCGTTCGATGCGCCGTTCGTGCTCGCCGGCGAACAACTCGCGGTCGGTGTGAGCATCGGGGTCGCGTGCGTGGAGCACGACATGATCAGCATCGAAGCCCTGTTGAGCGAGGCGGACGCCGCGATGTATTTCGCCAAGGCGCACGGGGGGTCGGGCAAGGTTCAGTTCTTCGATGAGGTCACCCGGCGTGCGGCTCGGCACCGCGTCCGCATCGAATCCGATCTCGCGCACGCGCTGGAGCGTGAGGAGCTCGTCCTCCACTACCAGCCGATCGTCGAGATGCGCTCGCGGCGCATCGTCGGCGTCGAGGCCCTGCTGCGTTGGAACCATCCCGAAAGGGGCCTGCTCGCCCCGGCCGAGTTCCTGGAACCGGCCGAGCGCACGGGATTGATCGTGCCCATCGGGCAGTGGGTCATCGCCGATGCGTGTGCGACCGTCGCCCGCTGGAATGACGGCCGCGACGCCGGAGACCATCTCCACTTGAGTGTGAACCTCTCACCGCGCCAGCTCGCCGAGCAGAACTTCGTCGACGACGTCGCACGCCTGCTCGCCGCCGAGGGCGTCGACCCGACCGAGGTGCGGCTCTCGTTCGAGCTCACCGAGAGCTGGATGGCGGTCGACTCGAGTGGCGAGCAGCGCCGCCTGCACGCCCTCCACGACCTCGGCATCACACTCGCGGTCGACGACTTCGGGACCGGCTACTCCTCGCTCACCTACGTGAAGGACCTGCCGGTCACGGTGGTGAAGATCGACCGCAGCTTCGTGGCGCCGCTCGGTCGCGACCGCCGTGATCAGGCAATCGTGCAAGGCATCATCGACCTCGCGCACAACATTGAGCTCACGGTGATCGCCGAGGGCGTCGAGACCGAGGACCAGTTCCGGCAACTCCTCGCGCTCGGCTGCGACTACGCGCAGGGCTTCCACCTCGGCCGGCCGCAGACGCCCGAAGCGCTCGTCGCCGGGACTCGCTCGTTCGAGATCCTGCCGGGACCGGGCGCCGGCGCGTGACGAAGGCGATCGGTCAGGCGACCTCGGCGTCGATGTCGACGGCCGGCGCGACGAACTGCGAATTGTAGAGCCGCGAGTACGGGCCGTCGTGCTCGAGCAGCTCCTTGTGAGAGCCCTGCTCGACGATGCGACCCTCCTCCATCACGAGGATGATGTCGGCCCCGCGGATCGTCGACAACCGGTGCGCGATCACGAAGCTCGTGCGATCACGCCGTAGTGCGTTCATCGCCTCCTGGATCAGCACCTCGGTGCGGGTGTCGACCGAGCTGGTGGCCTCGTCGAGTATGAGGATGGCGGGATCGGCGAGGAACGCGCGTGCGATCGTGAGCAGCTGCTTCTGCCCGGCGCTGATGTTGTCGCCCTCTTCGTTGATCATCGTGTCGTACCCGTCGGGCAGAGAGTGGACGAAGCGGTCGACGTACGTGGCGCGCGCCGCTTCGAGAATCTGCTCGTCGGTGGCGTCGGGGTTCCCGTACGCGATGTTGTCGCGTATCGTTCCGCCGAACAGCCACGTGTCTTGCAACACCATCCCGATCTTGGAGCGCAGCTCGGCCCGCGGGATCGACGAGATGTCGCGGTCGTCGAGTGTGATGGTGCCGCCGTTCAACTCGTAGAACCGCATGATCAGGTTCACGAGCGTCGTCTTGCCCGCGCCCGTCGGTCCGACGATCGCGATGGTCTGGCCGGGTTCGGCGACGAGCGACAGCGACTCGATCAGCGGCCGGTCGGGGTCGTAGGAGAAGGTGACGTCGCGGAACTCGACCCGTCCGCGCACCGGCGGCAACGGTTCCGTGTCGACCGCGCCGGGAACCTGCTCGTCGGCGTCGAGGAATTCGATCACCCGCTCGAACGACGCGATACCCGACTGGAAGACGTTCATCATCGACGCGACCTGGGTCAGGGGCATCGAGAACTGGCGGGAGTACTGGACGAACGCCTGGATGTCGCCGACCGTGATCGCACCGCTCGCCACGCGCAGGCCGCCGACGACGGCCACGATCACGTACTGGAGATTGCCCATGAACATCGTCCATGGCTGCATCAGGCTCGACATGAACTGTGCGCCGAACGACGACTCGTACAGTTCGTCGTTCGTCTCACGGAACCGCTGCTCGACTTCACGCTGGCGTCCGAAGGCCTTCACCACGGCGTGGCCCGTGAAGGTCTCTTCGATCTGGGAATTGAGGATGCCGGTTCCCCGCCACTGCGAGATGAACCTCGGGCGGGCGCGCGCGGCGATCACGCGCATTCCCCAGATCGACACCGGAACCGTCGTGAGCGCGACGACCGCGAGCAACGGCGAGATCGTGAACATCATTGCCGCAGTTCCGATGAGCAACAGGATCGAGGTCAGCATCTGGCTCAAGGTCTGCTGCAGGCTCTGGGCCACGTTGTCGATGTCGTTGGTGACCCGGCTGAGGAGGTCGCCGCGTGACTGCTTGTCGATGTAGCTGAGCGGGAGCGCGTTGACCTTGTCCTCGACGTCGGAGCGCAGCCTGAACATCAAGCGCTGGATCACGCCGGCCAGCATGTACGCAGCGACGATCGACAGCGCCGACGACCCCGCGTACAACATCAACGCTTGGACCAGCACGTGGTGCAACGCGGCGAAGTTCATGTGGTGGTCGCGGACCCCGGCGATGATGATATCGGTGCCGTGCCCGAGCACCCGCGGCCCGAACACGTTCAGAGTCGCGCTCGCGATTGCGACGACGAAGACGATGCCCAGCACGACCTTCATCGGGCCGAGCATCCCGAGGAGACGCCGCAACGCGCTCCGGAAGTCCTTCGACCGCTCACCCGGAACGCCCGCCGAGTTCCACCGGCCTGCCGCGCGAGTGTCTGGCGCGGAGAGATCGATCTCTTCCTGGTCGGCGTGATCGTCGATGACCGTCATGCCGCTTCGCTCTTCTCGCCGATCTGCGACTGCACGATCTCGGCATAGGTCGGGTTGTCCCGCACGAGATCGTCGTGCTTGCCGCGGCCGATCACCGCGCCGTCCTCGAGCACCAGGATGTCGTCGGCGGTCTGGATGGTAGAGACGCGCTGGGCGACGATGACCACGGCCGCATCCCTCGTGTACGGCACCAGCGCCGCCCGGAGCCGCGCGTCGGTGGCGAGGTCGAGCGCGGAGAACGAGTCGTCGAACACGTAGATGTCGGGCTTGCGTACGAGGGCGCGCGCGATGGACAACCGTTGGCGCTGCCCGCCCGACACGTTCGTGCCGCCTTGCTCGATGCGCGCCGACAGCCCTCCGGGCATCGCCCGCACGAAATCGCTCGCCTGCGCGACGTCGAGCGCCTCCCACATCTCCGCCTCGGTGGCGTCGGGCCTTCCGTACTGGAGGTTGCTCGCAACCGTGCCCGAGAAGAGATAGGGCCGCTGGGGAACGAGACCGATCGTGCTCCACAGCACGTCCGGGTCGAGGTCGCGCACGTTGACGCCGCCGACGAGAACCTCGCCGTCGGTGCTGTCGAACAGCCGGAGGATGAGGTTGACGAGCGTGCTCTTGCCCGCGCCGGTGCTCCCGACGATCGCCGTCGTCTGGCCCGGCGCGGTCGCGAACGAGATGTCGGTCAATACGGGATGCCCGGCGCCCGGGTAGTGGAACCCGACGCCGCGGAACTCGAGCGCGCCGGGCTCGCGGACCGCGCGTACGGGGTCGGACGGAGGCACGACGCTCGCGTCGGTGTCGAGGACCTCTTGGATACGGTCGGCCGAGACGGACGCCCGCGGGATCATCGAGATCATGAACGTCGCCATCACGACCGACATGAGGATCTGCACGAGGTAGCTGAGGTACGCGACGAGCGAGCCGACCTCGATGTGGCCAGCGTTCACGCGACTGGCGCCGATCCAGAGCACGGCGACGCTCGACGCATTGATGAGCAGGTTCACCGTCGGGAACATCGAGGACATCAGCCGGCCTGCGCGCAGCGACACCTCCGTGAGATCCGAGTTCGCCTGCCCGAACCGCTTGGTCTCCTCCGGCTCGCGAACGAACGCCCGGACGACCCGGATCCCGGTGATCTGTTCGCGCAGCACCCGGTTGACCTGGTCGATGCGCTCTTGCATCAGCCGGAACGCCGGCACCATCCGGGACACGATGAAGCCGAGCACGACCGCCGCGACGGGCATTGCGACGACGAGGATCACGGAGAGCCCGATGTCCTGGCGCAGCGCCATGAAAACACCGACGACCATGGTGATCGGTGCCGCGATGGCCATCGTGCACGCCATGACGACGAGCAGCTGTACCTGTTGTACGTCGTTCGTGATGCGCGTGATCAACGACGGCGCGCCGAAGGACCCGACCTCACGCGCCGAGAAGTCGGTGACCTGATGGAAGAGGTTCTTGCGAAGGTCGCGCCCGAAGCTCATCGCGACCCGGCCGCCGTAGTACACGGCCGCGACCGCGAAGACGACCTGCACGAAGGCGAAGAACACCATGATGGTGCCCCACGTGTAGATGTAACCGATGTTCCCCGGGAGCACGCCGTTGTCGATGATCCGCGCGTTGATCGTCGGCAAGGTGAGTGCTGCCGACGTCTGCACCGTTTGCAGCACGACGATCAACATCAACGTCCGTCGGTAGGGACTCAAGTGCGAACGAAGGAGCCGGGCTAGCACGAGCCCGCCTTCCCCGCGACCCCGTGCAGGAAGAGGTGCACCAGCTCGGCCGGTGTCCTCGGTTCGCCGGCGAGCATCGGGTGCGTCGTCGACAGCGTGAGCGCGCGCAGTAGCCGCGCGGCGACGGAGGGTGCCACTTGGATCTCGTCGCGATGCGCCTCGAAGAGGCGCACGAGCGCGTCGCTGTCGGATACCGGGCGGCGCGTCAGCTCGTGAAAGCGTGTTCCCACGCTCGACGTCAATCGCCATACGTCGATCACGCGCTGCTGGATGATCACGACCGCGGCCGCGAGAGCTTCCTCGAACGAGAGACCATCGGGGATGTCTTCGAGCGCGAGCTCGAGCGGCTGGGGATCGAGCGCGGCCTCGATGACGGCCGCGATTATCTCGTCCTTGTCGCTGAAGACGCGAAAGATCGTTCCCTCCGCGATTCCCGCCGCCTCCGCGATCTGTCGGCTCGTGACCCGCTCGCCGTGCTCGAGCAGTAGCGGCAGCGTGGCGAGGACGATCATGGCGCGCCGATCGTCGGGCGCCAGTGCAGGCGCCCGCTTTGCCTTGCTCGGGGGTTCTGTCGCAGTGGCCGGGCCGATCATGAACCTTGCACTATAGCTGAGTGAGGACTCACTCACGACCCTGCGGGACCCCTGGTCGTGGGCGCTGGCGGGCTCGAACCGCCGACCCCCTGCTTGTAAGGCAGGTGCTCTACCGACTGAGCTAAACGCCCCGGTTCCGACGCCGACGCTCCCGGGCGGTGCGCGGGCCGTCAGCCTACGGGAACCGCAGGTCACACCGGTCGGAATGACCCCTGTGACACACTGCCGGGAATGGTCGGGATCGTTTCGTGCCTGTCGGTGGTGATGCCCACGTATAACGAGGCCGCGACCCTCGATGAGGTCATCCGGCGGGTGCTGGCCTCTCCGTACGTCCAGGAATTGATCGTCGTGGACGACGGTTCCGACGACGGCTCGGCGGAGATCGTGAAGTCGATCTACGACCCGCGGATCCGGCTCTTCGTGCAGCCGATCAACCTCGGCAAAGGTGCCGCGTTGCGGCGCGGCTTCCAGGAGGCGACGGCACCGTTCGTCATCGTGCAGGACGCCGACCTCGAGTACGACCCGCAGGAGTACGCGACCGTGCTCGGACCCTTGCTCGCCGGCGATGCCGACGTCGTTTACGGCTCTCGTTTTCACTCGGGGAATCCGCACCGGGTCCTCTACTACTGGCATGCCGTCGGCAACCGGATCCTGACGACCGCGTCGAACATGTTCACCAACATGAACCTCACCGACATGGAGACGTGTTACAAGGCGTTCCGGCGCGAGGTCATCCAGTCGTTCGTCATCGAGGAGGACCGGTTCGGGTTCGAGCCGGAGATCACCGCGAAGGTTGCCGCGGCAGGGTGGCGTCTCTACGAGGTCGGCATCTCCTATTCGGGTCGTACGTACCTGGAAGGCAAGAAGATCGGGTGGAGGGACGGCGTGCGCGCCATGTATGGCGTCGTCCGTTACTCCGGCGCCTGGCAGAACCTCCGCACCCGTCTCGACAACGCGCCCGACCGCAGCATCCCGCCGGCCGAGTTCGACGACTCCGATGCGGAGCTCTCGGGCGTGCTGAGCGTGCTGGAGGGCGCCGACAACTACGCCGACTGGATCTACCAGATGATCCGTCCTCATCTCGGCGACCGCGTGCTCGAGGTCGGCGCCGGCCACGGCGAGCTCACCGAGCGGCTGCGCCGGTCCGCGCACGTGACCGCGACCGACCTGTCGAAGCGATGCGTCGAGGAGCTCACGTTCCGTTTCGCCGACTGCGCCGACGTCGAAGTGCTGCACGGCAACGTCGCGGCGTTGGGCGCCCAGGATCCGCAATTCGATTCGGTGGTACTCGTGAACGTGCTCGAGCACATCGAAGACGACGTCGCCGCGCTCGCCGATCTCCGGGAAGTGCTCCGGCCCGGCGGCCGGCTGTGCGTGTTCGTGCCCGCGTTCGAGGGCCTGTACTCCGACTTCGACCGCCGGATCGGGCACCGCCGCCGCTACCGGCGCGCCCAGCTCGTGAGCGCGTTCGACCGCGCCGGGTTGGAGGTGGTCGACGCCCGTTACGTGAACACCCTGGGAGCACTCGCCTGGTGGCTCCTCGCCCGCCAGCTCGGCCGCGTACCCACACGCAACTGGTCGGTTCAGGTCTACGACCGCGCCGCCGTGCCGATGATCCGCCGCATCGAGGCCGGCCGGGCTCCCCGGTTCGGCCAGTCGCTGCTCTGCATCGGCGAGCGCAAATAGCCCGGTTCTCTCAATTCCTGCGCCGAGACGGCCGATAAGACGGGAATCGCTCGGTGCGCGTCCGAAGCGCGCGCCGGATGCAACGGCGAGGCCGATGTCACCCGGGAGAGTGCATATGCCCGCACACGAATCCGTCGCAACGGTCACGCTCGCGACCGGAACCGAGGTCGAGGTCCTGACCCGGTACGAGCATCGGTGGACCACCGGCTTCGAGATCGTCGCCATGGACGACGACCACCGCTTCCAGCTCCGCCGGCACTCGGACGGGAGCGTGCTGCCTGCATCGTTCGGCGCCGAGCAGTTGCGGCCCCGCCGCTAGCACAGCTCGCCCGGAGCTACACGTCCTCCTCGGAGGCGACTTCGACCCCGGCGGCACGCAGCGCGGCGGCCGTGACACCCGCGCCGGGTCGCAGCGTGCGCGAGAAGGTTCCGTCGTAGATCTGCGCCGAGCCACACGAGGGGCTGCGGGCCTTGAGCACTGCCCGGCGGGCTCCCGTGGCGCGCGCGAGATCCACCGCCGCCCTCGCGCCGCGGGCGTACGCATCGGTGACGTCCTCGCCCTCGGCGTTCGTGACGCGATCGCCGGTGATCTCCGCCGCGGGGCGGGGCGTCGGGAGCCCGCCGCAGGCCTCCGGGCAGACCGGGATCAGCCGGTAGGTCGCGCCCAGCGCCTCCACCTGCGGACGGCGCGAGTGCGCGGCCTCGTGGTTGCATCGCGTGCCGAGCAGGCATGCAGATACCAGCAGCGCCGGGCGCTCCTCACCACTCGCCGTCACAGGCCGACCGTAGCGGCGCACGCCATATCGTCCACCCGACACTCGGGCCGGGCCCGGGCCGACACTCGGGCCGGGCCGACACTCGGGCCGCTCGCAGGCCGGGACTCGCATCGGTGAGCGGCGGGGGGAAGCCGCTCACGTCTCGTTGTCCCGGCCCGCGCCGGCGGCTACCGAGCGCGACACCGCGCCCGGCCCGGAAAGGACCGGGTGCCTCAGGCCGACTGGGCCTGCGGCACCTCGACCTCGGGCCGCACCTTGGGTGGTCGCCCCCGCTTGCGCTTCTGGGCGACGATCTTTCCGTTCACGAAGAGCTCGCCTCCCCAAACGCCCCAGGGCTCGCGCCGATCGATCGCGCCGTCGAGGCACGTCTCCCGGACCGGGCACTCGAGGCAGAACGCCTTCGCGGCCGCGATGTCATCGAGTTGCTCGGAAAAGAACAGCTCGGTCATCGAGCCGGTGCCGTCGTTGCAACGCGCGAGCTCCTGCCAGTCGGGTTCTCGGGCGGACTCGTTGCTCTCGAAAGGCTGGATGGCGAACATCGCCGATCACTCCCCGTTTTCTCGTCGTCTGCTTGTTCGTCGTCGTCGTTGGAGCGGTTCGTGGACTGGTTGCGGATCGAGGCCGGACAAAGAGAAAGGCCGCCGGGTTGCCCCGACGGCCTGGCGGTTGTTCCCTTGTAGCGGCTGCTACAGATGGGACACCTCGAGGCGTCGGGGCCGGCCATGCTTGGCCGCCGTCGTACCGAGCGAGATCGGCGACCAGGCCATAAAGCCGACCGAAACCGGGCACGGCTGGGAGGCACGCACGCGCGCGACCCCGGCCATGTCAACGGCCTGGTTTGCGTAGGTGCGGAGATTCATCGTGAAGGTGCCTTCTGCCGATGCGGACATTCGAGCGTTCATCGGACCATGATCGGAAAGGTCCGTCAAATGATTTTTGCGGGCCGGAGCGGAGGCCGCTGTCTGAGCGCGCGCTCAGCGTCCCCCGGGCCGGCCTGTTCCCGGCGCCGAGCCGGTCGATCCGGCGGCCGCGGCGACCTCCAGCAGCGCGGCGTGGACGGCGGGCGGGCCGGCCAGCACGTTTCCCGACCGCAGCCAGGCCCGGTCGTCGCCGGCCCAGTCCGTGACGATGCCGCCCGCCTCGCGCACGATGATCCCGCCCGCGGCGACGTCCCAGGGTCCGAGCCGGAGCTCGAAGTAGCCGTCGAACACACCCTCGGCCGTCCAACACAGGTCGAGGCTCGCGGCGCCGGCCCGGCGGAGATCCTCGAAACCATGGAGCGCGGCACCAAGGGCGCGCTCGTAGCCGGGCAGGAGATCTTTGTGGCGGAACGGGAAGCCCGTCGCGACGATCGCCCGGGCTGGCGCGCGCACGCTCACCCGCAACGGCCGCTCCTCGCGGAACGCGCCCATGCCCTGCGCGGCGCAGAAGGTGCGGTCGAGTAGCGGGGCATGGACGACGCCGACCACCGGGACACCGTCTTCAATCAAACCGACCGAGACGCCGACGGCGTCGAAGCCGTGGACGAAGTTCGAGGTGCCGTCCAGCGGGTCGACGAGCCATCCGGTTTCGAACTCGTCACCTCCGGCCTCCTCACCGAAGACGGGCAGCCCGCTTTCGGCCGAGAGCAGCGCGCGGATCGCCTGTTCGCTCGCGAGGTCGGCCTCGCTCACCCAGTCGCCCGGCGATTTCTCGCGCACCACCTCGAGGCGGCCGAAGTACCGGCGCACGATCTCGCCGCCCGCGCGCGCCGCTCGGTCGGCGCACGCGAGCAGCTCGCGGTAGTCGAGTGCGCTCATCGCGCACCGCGCATGAGCGCATCCGCGAGCTCGGCGGTCCCCGCCGCGACCAGACGGCGCCGCGCGCCGATGTCGTCGGTCACGAGGTCGCGGCCTCCGGCGTCGCGCACGACCGCGCCCGCCTCCAGGCACGCGAGATAGCCCGCGAGGTAATCCCACGGCGCGTGGAAGCCACCCGCGTCGAGGAGCCCGTCGAGCGCGCCGGCCGCGATCTCGCACAGCCCCAATGCCGCGGAACCGAGCGAACGGAACTGCTTCCACGGCAGAACTTCGACCGGGAGCCCCGTGACATAGATCATCGACTCCTCGACGCGGTATACGTGCGACGCTTCGAGGCGCGTGCCGTCACGGAACGCGCCGCCTCCACGCACTGCGGTGGTGCTGGCACCGGTCGCCTGGTTCACTACCAGCCCGGCGAGCAGCCCGTCCGCGTCGAGCGCGCATATCGACGTCGCCCAATAGGGGATCTGGCGCGAGCAGTTCGTCGAGCCGTCGACGGGATCGAGGACGACGGTGATCGCACCCTCGGGCGCGTCGTGCACCCCCGACTCCTCGCTCACGATGCGCACTCCGGCGCGCGCCAGCACTCGGCACGCGACCTCGTCGGCCACGAGATCCAGTGCGTACTGGCCCGGGCGCGGCGTGCGGAGCCGGCGGTCGGCGATCGGGACCCGGTCGACGGCGCGCTGCACGGCCCGCGCCGCGTCGGCGAACAGCTCGAGGAGCTCGTCAGGTGAGGTCATCCGACGGGGACCACCTCGACGACGGCGTTGTAGTCGGGTACGCCGGAGACGGGGTCTCGGCGAGTCGGCGCGAGCAGGGGGTTTGCCTCCGGGAAGAACGCCTGGACGTTGCCGGGGCGGATCGGCGCGACGTGTACGCGCGCGTGCATCTCGCCGTAGGGCGACCGTACGAGCACAGCCGCGCCTTCGTCGACACCGAGCGCGGCGGCGTCGGCCGGGGCAACGAACAAGGCGTCGCGGGCCGCGCCGGTCAGCGGATCGACATCGCTCCATACCATCGTGTTGAACTGCTTGCCCCGCCGTGTCGAGAGCACGAACCTGCCGTCGGGAACATCGTGCCGTTGCGGTTTGACGACCGCGAAGTTCGCGCGGCCGTCGCTCGTCGGGAACACACCGCCCTCGCACAACCGGCGGCCGCCGACTTGAATCGCGTCACCGGTCTCGTGCAGCCGCTCGATGCCCGCGTAGCCGGGAACGACGCGCGCGATCTCCTCGCGTATCTCGAGCGCCGTCTCGCAGCCGAACAACGGAGCGGTGTCCGGGCGCACCCGGCGCGCGACGTCGGCGAAGATCTGCCACTCGCTGCGCGCCTCCCCCACCCGCGGGCCGGGAACTTCGGGGCTGAAGGCGACACGGCGTTCCGTCGTGGTCGACGTCCCGCCACCCGTCTGCTCATATCGCGTGGCGGCCGGCAGCAACACCACGACCTCGCCCGGGTCGACGAGCATCTGATGCGAGAGGACGATGTCCTGGTGCACGCGCACGGGCGCGCGTTCGAGCGCGACGCGGGTGACGTCAGGAGCGGGGAGAACGTCGAGAAAGTTGCCACCGCTCGACCACAGCACGTCGAGATCGCCGTGCCGGGCGGCATCGACCATCGCGGCGGCGGTGAGCCCGGGAGCATGGGGCACGTCGAATCCCCATTGCGCGGCCAGCTCGGCGGCGGAGGCCGGCGTCACCGTCACGCCGCCCGGAAAGGCGGTCGCGTAACACCCCATCTCCGCGCCGCCTTGCACCCCGGAGTGCCCCCGGATCGGCATGAGTCCCGCGCCCGGCCGGCCGACATTTCCGCGCGCGAGCCCGAGGTTCGCGATGGCCCGGACGTTGTCGACTCCGAAGTCGTGCTGCGTGACACCCATCGACCACACGAGCACGGTGGCACCGGCCCCCGCGTACATCCGCGCGAAACGGGCCATGTCGTCGCGTGACGCGCCCGAGGCCTGTTCCAGATGATCGAACGATTCCTCTTCGAGCTCGCCGAGCAATGCATCGAATCCGTTGGTGTGCTGGTTCACGAACCGGCGATCGAGCCCGCCGAGGGCGAGCAGCTGCTTGAGCACACCGTTCACGAAGGCGACGTCGCCGCCGGTGTGAATCGGGAAGAACTCGTCGGCAACCTTCGTGCCGAACAGCGCGCTCTCGACGTTGGATGGTACCCAGTAGCGCTCGAGACCCGGCTCGCGCAACGGATTGACGACGGCAACCTTCGCGCCGCGCTGCTTGGCGAGGTATAGGTACTTCATGAACACGGGCTGCGCGTTCGCGACGTCGGAACCGAACAGCACGATCAGATCGCTGTCGATGACATCGCGGTAGGAGCATGTGGTGGCGGCGACACCGGCCGCCTCCTTCAGCGCAGAGGTCGACGGCGCGTGGCAGACGCGGGCCGCGTTGTCGACGTTGTTGGTCCCGATGAACCGCGCCGCCTTCTGCGCCACGTAATACACCTCGTTGGTGACACCGCGCGCGGTCAGGTAGATGCCCACCCGATCAGGGGTCGTAGCACGCACCCGCGCGGCCACGAGGTCGAGTGCGTCCTCCCACGTGACCCGGCGGAATCCGCGGTCGCCGCGGTAGCGCACCATCGGATGTGCGAGGCGGCCGAGTTCGCGGAGCTGCCGGCCGTCGAGCCGCGCGAGCGCGCCGACGTCGGTGAGCCCGGCATCGTCGAGCGCGCGTGCGGTGTTGACCTTGAGGAGGTCGAGGCGCGTCGTGCAGAGGTGAACGCCGCTGATCGTCCAGTCGTGGAACCCGGCGACGCCGAGCGCGCACCCGTCACACACGCCCTTGCGCAGGATCCGGGTCGCGTACGGCAGCGCCCGGCGGTTGTCCCAGATCGTGCGCACGATCGCGCCGTAGTGATTCGGCTTCTGCTCACCGACCCCGTTCGGGCGCCAGCCGACCCAGAGCTCGCGATGCAGGCCGGCTTTGCTCCCGACCAGATCGCGACCCCGCTTGCCGCGCGACCAGCGCCACTTCACCGGCTCACCGGCTCAGGTCGATGCGAGCGGGCCGGGTGTACACGTTGAAACGGCCATCGCGGACGAAGCCGACGACAGTTTGGCCGAGCTGCTCGGCCGCCGCGACCGCCAGGCTGGACGGTGCCGACACCGAGCAGAGCACGGATATCCCCGCGACCGCCGCCTTTTGCACGAGTTCGAACGACAGGCGACCCGAGACGAGCAGGATGTCGTCCCCGAGTGGGAGCTCGCGTTCGATGAGCGCGTGCCCGATCAGCTTGTCGAGCGCGTTGTGACGCCCTACGTCCTCGCGGGTGGCGCGCAGCGAGCCGTCCGGTGCGAAGCGCGCGGCCGCGTGGAGCCCACCCGTTTGGTCGAAGACCCGCTGATGGCGGGCGAGCACGTCCGGGAGCGACACGACGACGCCCGCGGCGACCGTCGGTCCCGGCCCGACCGGATCGCAGCGAAGCTCGATCTCGTCGAGCGCGGCCTTGCCGCACACTCCGCACGACGAGCTCGCGAGGTAGCGGCGATCGCGCACGTCGCCGACGACGGGCACGCGCATCCGGACCGTGACGACGTTGAACATCTGCTCGTGATCAACGCCCAGGCAGTACGCGATCGAATCGAGATCGTCGGTGCACTCGAGCAGGCCTTCCGTGCGGCACAGCCCCGCGGCGAGCTCGAAGTCGTTGCCGGGAGTGCGCATCGCGACTGCGAAGGGCACCGGATCCTGTCCCGGCCCGGCGACCCGCACCTCCATCGGCTCCTCGGTCGCGAGCCGGTCCGGACGCCGCCGTGCACCCTGCGCGTCGAACGAGAGGACCTGAACGTTGCTGACCGGGCGCCGTACCGGCGCGTCGGACAGCTTCACGCCCCGCACCGTTCGCTCGGAACGACACGGCGACGGACGCGCGGGCGATGCACGGGCTCGATGCTAGGAGAGACCAAGGCGATCCAGGTCCGCCGGCGTGTCCACGTCGGCGAACGCGTCCGGCGAAGCCACAAGCCGCCAGGTCGACTCGGTGACGACGTCGTAAACGGTTCCGGCCGCCTCCCGTAACGCCGGCTCGCCGTACCGCAGGGCCGACTCGGACCGGGCGACCGCGTCGGCGCCGTAGCGTGCGCACGCATACTGCAACCGGCCGCCCGACATCGGGATCACGGTCGCGCGGCCGGGCCAATCGGCGAGCAGCCGCAGCACCGGCGGCTCGACGAACGGAAGGTCGCACGCGAGCAGGACGAGCGGGCCGGGTGTCGCCAGCGCCCGCGCGCCGGCGACCAGCGCGGCCAACGGTCCCGATCCGGCGGGATCCTCGCGCACGCATCCGAGACCGCTCACTCCCGAGCCCACCTCGACGACCGGCGCGCACACCTCGCTCAGCACGCGCCCGGCGCGGCGCGCAAGCGTCTCACCCCGCCACACGATGCCCGCTTTGTCGGCCGCCATTCGCCGGCTGGCGCCACCTGTGAGCAGCACCCCGGCACAGGTCACGGCGGCGGCGCGGGCGGCGCCGACTCTGCGTCGGGGCGCAGTGAGTAGCCGATGACCACCCAGCCGTTCGCGGTGTGCTCGAGCATCACGTTGTTCGAGACGGAGCCGCCGTCGGCGGTGACACAGGTGACGACGAGTGCCGTCTGGTGACCGGTGACGGCAGTCTCGACCGAGACCTTTGCACCGATGCGCGCGCCTGCGTGCGGCGCCGCGTAGGCCGCGCGCTTCGCGGCGATGAACTGGTCGCGGCGCAGGCCGTCGCGCAGTTCGGCGCCCGAGAGGTCGTACAGCAGGCTGAAGTCGAGCTCGCTCCAGGCGCGCTCGTACGCGATCGCGACGTCGGAAGGCGGCGGACCGGGTTCGCGCCCGATCGATATCCACATGAACAAGAGCAGCAGGAACACGACACCGAGCGCGATGACGAGCGGCACGGCTACGCGACGTCCTCGATCCGGCGCGCGAGCTCGATGTCGCGGGCCGTCAGACCGCCGGCGTCATGGGTTGTGAGCGCGACGCGCACGCGCCGCCAGCGGATGTCGAGATCGGGATGGTGATCGGCGGCCTCGGCGAGGAAGCCGATGCGGACGACGAACGCGATGGCATCGGCGAAGGTCGGCCGGTCGAATGTCTTGAGGATCTCCTCGCCCGAGCGCGACCAGCCCGGAAGCTGGGCGAGCGCCGCGTTGACGTCGGCGTCGGCGATCAGCGGAACAGACCCCATCCGGACCCCATTCAACTCCAACGCGGGCCGTGGGCCACACTCGCGCCGTGCCGATGGATCTCCCGGACGCAGAGGCTCCCACCGACGTGGAGCTCGACCGCGCCGGCGGCCTGACGCTCCACTGGCCGGACGGGACGGTTTCGCACTTCGGGCTCGAGGAGCTGCGCCGCAACTGCCCGTGCGCCGAGTGCCGGGGACTGCGCGAGCGGGGCCTGGTCGTCGGCCCCCATCCCCGCTCGTTGCTCCCCCTCACCGCGGTCGACGCCGAGCTCGTCGGCGGCTGGGGACTCAGCATCAAGTGGAACGACGGTCACAGCACCGGGATCTACGCGTGGAGCATCCTGCGCGCCTGGCAGGACCCCGCGCCCGCCTCGGAGGAATGATCAGGCGCTGACGCGCTCGCTCCACCGCAACCGGTGGTGCACGAGCGCCCGGACGATCTGGCCGGCCTGCGGTCGCGCGAAGTAATAACCCTGGCCGAGGTCACAGCCGAGCGTGCGCAGCGTGTGGAGCTGCATGTCGTCCTCGATGCCCTCGGCGGTCACCGTGAAGTCGAGCGCGTGGCCGAGCCCAACGATCGCCGAGACGATCGCAGAATCTTCGGGCCGGCGACCCAAACCCGCGATCAACGACCGGTCGATCTTCAACATGTGCACCGGCAGCACGTTCAGATGCGCGAGTGACGACTGGCCCGTGCCGAAGTCGTCGATGCCGATGCGCACGCCGCGCGCCGCGAGCCGCCCGAGGACGTCGATCGCGACCGCACGGTTCTCGACCAGCACCGTCTCGTTGATCTCGAGGGTCAGGAGCGACGGGTCGAGACGGGTCGCCGCGAGCACCGAGTCGACGATCGACACGAGCTCGGGGTCGTTGAGCTGGCGGGCCGAGAGGTTGACGGCGACCGACAGCGGCGGCTCGTGCGGCAGCTCCGCACACCAGCGCGCGGTCTGCGAGCAGGCCTCGTGCAGTACCCACGCGCCGACCGGGACGATCAGCCCGGTCTCCTCCGCGATGCCGAGGAAGTCGACCGGCTCGAGGAGACCGTGTTCGGGATGCTCCCACCGAACGAGTGCCTCGACACCGACCATCTCCGAGCGGGTGAAGGCGACGACAGGCTGGTAGTGCACGCGGAACTCTTCCCGCACGAGCGCGCGGCGCAACGAGCTCTCGATCTCGAGACGACGAACGGCCCGATCGCGCATCGTCTCGTCGAACAGCTCGACGCGCCCCCGTCCCAGCTCCTTGGCCGCGAACACGGCTACGTTCGCGTCGCGCAGGAGCCGGGCCGGCGTGTCGTGCTCGCCTTCCGAGACGATCGCCCCGACGCTCGCATCGAGGAAGACCTCGTCGGCGTCCAACGTGAACGGCTGATCGAACACACTGCGCAAGCGCCGGGCGAGCGCGACCACGTCCTCGGCGCGCGCGACGTTGTGGCAGACGACCGCCAGCTCGTCGCCGCCGAGGCGCGCCAACCGGTCGCCGGCCCGCAGCACTCCGGCGAGCCGCCCGGCAACCGCGGCGAGCAACTCATCGCCGGCTTCGTGGCCGAGGCTGTCGTTGACGATCTTGAAGTGGTCGAGATCGAGGACCACCAAGCCGACGCGATTGCTCCCGGATGCCGAGAGCGCGATCTGCAGCCACTCGATCAGCATCACCCGATTCGGCAGCTCCGTCAGCGGATCGTGCCGGGTCCGGTGCGCCAGCTCGGCTTCGATCCTGCGATGCTCGCTCACGTCGTACGCGGCGCCGACGAGTTGCTCGCAGACCCCGTTGTCGTCGACGAGCGGCGTGACGTCGACGGCGACGCGACGCGGCGGGGCGGATCTGCCCCACTCCGCCTCGAACGAGACGGCACGCTGCTCGCGCGCGGCCTCGGCGAACGCACGTATGTGAGCGACGAGCGCGTTCGCGGGTACCGCGTGCCGCAGGTCGCCGGTGACGTCGTCCTCTCCGACGAGCTCGCGGTAAGCGGTGTTCGTGTAGATGAACCGGAACACGTCGTCGCCGTCGACCGCGATCGCGAACGCGGGGTGGGGAAGCAAGTCGAGAAGCGTCGCGTCCGGAACGCTCGCATCCACACCGGCTCCGACCGCGACGTCGGGTGCCGCGGGCACGTCGGGTACTTCGGGCACAGACACGAGCGCCGGCGGGCGCCGCGATCCGTCGTCATCCCTACCGCCCGGCTGCCACCCTGCCATGTCGTGCTCCCGAGGTTCACCTCGATTGTCGGCACCGCTGCGGCCGACCTGAACGCGAAGCCGCCGAATTCGGGCCCCGGGGACAGGTGCCGCGGCCGGTATCGTGACCGGATGACCTGCCCGGCGTGCGGCGCGCCCGTACCCGAAGGCGCGCGCTTTTGTTCGGAATGCGGCCAGCGTCTCGTCGCGACCGCCGACGAGCGCCGTCTCGCCACCGTGCTGATGGCGGATCTCGTGGACTTCACGGCCCTGGCGGCCGCGAGCGACCCGGAGCAGGTGAAGCGGCTGGTCGACGCGTGCTTCGAGGCGCTCGTGAACGACATCGTCGACTTCGGCGGGCGGCTCGACAAGATCGTCGGTGACGAGATCGTCGCACTGTTCGGGGCGCCGGTCGCCCACGAGGACGACGCCGAGCGGGGCGTACGCGCCGCGCTGCGCATGCACGAGACACTCACCGCGCTCGCACCCGACCTCGGCATCCGTGTGCAGATGCGCGTCGGCTTGAACACGGGCGAGGTACTGGTCGGGGCGATGCGCGCGGGCGGCGACCCCACCGTGATGGGTGATGTCGTCAACACCGCGCAGCGATTGCAGAAGCTCGCCGCGCCCGGGCAGGTGATCGTCGGCCCCGCCACGTTCAACGCGACGCGCGCGTCCATCCGCTACGAAGCCCTCGGTCCGCAGGGACTCCGCGGCCGCGAGGAGCCTGTCGACGCGTACCGCGCGATCGACGCGCCGGAACCGCCCGGGCGCCGGCGCGTGCGCGAGCAAGCGCCCTTGCTGGGCCGCGACGCCGAGGTCGCGACGCTCGATCACATCATCGCGATGGCTGCGCACAAGCGGCGCGCGCACCTGGTGCTCCTCTCAGGTGAGGCCGGCGTCGGCAAGAGCCGCCTCGCGAGCGAGCTGGGCATCCGTGCCGCGCGCTATCTCGACGCGGAGGTCATGACCGGACAATGCGTGCCGTACGGCAACGCGAACGTGTTCGTCGCGCTGGCCGAGGCGCTGCGCCGGGCCTTCGACACCGACGAGGCAACCTACGACGACTTCCGCGCCCGCGTCCTCACGCGAGTGAGCAAGGCGCTCGACCTCCCGCCCGAGGCGGCCGAATGTGATCGCATGGTCGAAGGTCTCCTCTATCTGATGGACGGCGTGACCCGTCCCGGCGTCGATCCCACACGCGCGCGCGACGACGCGCTGCGATCGACGATCGCGTTCCTCGAAGCCCTCACGTCGAGCGGCCCCGTCGTGCTCACACTCTCGGATCTGCACTGGGCGAGCGACGAGGCGCTGGATCTGTGCAACCGCATGCTGGCGCGCCTGCACGATCACCCGTTCGTGCTCGTCGCGACCACCCGGCCCGGGCTCGAGGAGCGCTGGACGCCCGCGCCGGGCCGGCACAACGAAGTCGCGCTGCATCTCGACCCGCTCGACCGCGAGTCCACGGCCGAGCTCGTGCGCGCGCTGTTCTGCGGAGAGGCCGACGACGAGACCGTCGAGTTCCTGCTCGAACGCAGCGGCGGCAACCCCTTCTTCGTCGAGGAGCTGGTCGCGTTCGTGCAGGAGTCGCGCGACAGCGAGCGCCTCCACGAACTGCCGGCCACGCTCCACGGGCTCGTGGCCGCCCGGCTCGACGCGCTCGACCCGGCAGAGCGCTCCCTGCTCGAAGACTGTGCGATCGTCGGCGACAACGGGCCGATCGCGGCCGTGCTCGCGCTCGCGGCCCGGGCCGACGCGCGCCGCATGCTCGATGCGCTCGCCGAGCGCGACTTCCTCGTGATCGAGCACGACGACTTCCACTTCAAGTCGGAATTGATCCGTGAGATCGCGTACGGAACGCTGACCAAGGCCGAGCGGGCGCGGCGCCACGCGGTAGTCGCACCGGTGCTGGCTGCCCGCGGCGAGCACGCGGTCGATCAGACCGCGCATCATCTCGCCACCGCCGCCGAGCTGGTCGACGAGCTGGGCGTGGTCGACGGAGTGCCGCTCGACATCCGCGCGCAGGCGATCGACGCGCTCATGCTCGCCGCCGAGCGCGACGAGTCCGTGGAATCGTGGTTGGTCGCCGAGAGCCATCACGACCGGGCGCTGCTGCTGCTGAGTTCCGACAACACGCCGGCTCGCCGCACGGCGTTGCTCGGCCGGGCCCGCGCCCGCGTCCACCGCCGGGTGCTCGATGACGCGCGCGACGACACCCTCACCGCGCTCGCCGCCGCGCGCGAGGCGGGCGACCGCCGCGGCGAGGCGGTCGCGTTGAGCCTCCTCGGCGAAGGCGAGGCCGCGATCGGCGCGTACGACGTCGCCGAGGAGACATTCGGCGAGGCGCTCGCGATCTGGCGTGAGCTCGACGACGAGACGGGTGCGGCCGACGTCCTGCGCGGCCTCGGGATGACCCACCTGTTCCGCGGCGATCTCGCGCAAGCGGAGCGCTTCGTGTCGGAGGCGCTGGGCTCGTTCCGCTCGTCCGGGAACCAACGTGGCGCGGCGTGGGCACTGCAAAACCTCGCGTGGATCTCCTTCTCCCACGGCAACGTCCCGCGCGCCGAGCAGCGGCTGGAGGAGTCGGCCGACCTCTTCGGCAAGCTCGGCGACTGGGGTGGTCTCAGCTGGGCGTACGGCCTGCTCGCGTTCGTGCGCTACAACCAGGGCCGGCTCGACGAGGCCGCCGCGATCGCCGAACACATCTCGATCGAGGGGCGTGAGACCGGCAACCGATGGGCGGTCGGGATGATGGACGTGCTCCTCGCCAACGTCGCCTTGTGGAACGGCCGCACGCGCGAGTGCGCGCAACTGGGCAACGACGCGATCCGGCTGTTCCAAGATGTCGGCGACCGGTGGGGCGAAGTCATGGCGACGTCCGCGGTCGTGCGCGCCCACGCCGAGCTCGGCCACGACGCCGAGTACGAGTCCGTTCTGGAGCGTTACCGGGAAGTCGCGGAGTCGATGCCCGACGAGGGCATGCGTCAGCTACCGCAGCTCGTCGAGGCGTCGGTCGAGCTCCAACGGGGGCACGCGGCGGAGGCGGAGCGAGTGCTCGCCGGCTGCGAACCCGACGATCAGAACGACCTCGGCGCCTCGGATACATTCGCCGCACTCGGGCTCGCGCGCCTCCAGCTCGGTGACGCTATGGGCGCGATCGAAGTGCTCGAGCGTGTCTACGTGTTGGCCCAGGACGACGGACCCAAGCTCGGGATCGGGTGCCGGCTCGCGCTCGCGTACGCGGTCGCGCATCGCTGCGACGACGCCCGCGCGGTACTCGAGGAGCTCAACGAGCGCAGCGGAGGGACGTACTCCGACCGCATGATCGCGCTGTGGGCCGAGAGTCTCGTGCACGTGCAGACCGGGCTCGGCGACGGCCGCGGCAGCGTCGACGCCGCGCACGCGATCGCGACGGCAACCGATGCTCGCCTCGAGCATGCGATCGCGGCGCTCGCCCGGGCTTATGTGCTGCGCGCGCTCGGCGACG
>Ga0335085_10001961_pt1 | contig 40344 bp, 30 predicted proteins | sample Lox_Sample_45_FD_206712 | JGI IMG/M metagenome (GOLD analysis project Ga0335085, IMG submission 206712) | Soil microbial communities from Loxahatchee National Wildlife Refuge, Florida, United States - Lox_Sample_4.5 | ecosystem: Environmental > Terrestrial > Soil > Wetlands | place: USA... | reverse complement strand
CGCACCAGCCTTATTTGTTTGGCAAAACCACGAGCGAGCATCCCTGATGATGATGTACCACCACGGTTATGGGGGAATTGTGCGGCCGCCGGGCTCCGATCTCGCCGTAGCTGTGGAGATGCGCGGCGACAACCAAGGGCCGCATTCGGTGGAAGAAATCACCAAGATTTATTCCGACCTCCGGATACAATTCCCCCATGCTCAAGTGACGGCCGCGAACCTCAGTGAGATTGCAGTCGCGGTCGAACCCTACCGCAGCCGACTGCCGGTTGTAACCCAGGAAATCGGCGACACCTGGATCTACGGAGTCCCGAGTGACCCCGTAAAGGTTGCCCGCTATCGCGAGGTGGCCAGGTTGCGCAAAGAATGGCTGGCCCAGGGTAAATTCCGCTCAGGAGACTCCATCGACCGGGCCTTGTTGCGCCGGTTAGCGCTTTGCGCGGAACACACCTGGGGCGTCGATAGCAAGCGGCTGAAGGACTATGAACATTACACGCCTAAGGATCTAGTGGCAGGGCGCACTCTGCCAACATTTCAGTGGGCGGAGGCAAGCTGGGCGGAGAAGCGGAAGAACATCGACGACGCCATTGCCACCCTTCCGGGACCGTTACAGAACGAGGCCCGCGATCGATTACGCACGCTTGAGCCCGTCGAACCCGAGCACGCCGGCCTCGATAGCCACCCTGCTGGGTCAGAGCTGGAAACAGCTCACTGGGTAGTCACGCTCGATCCCAAGACCGGCGCCATCCAGAGACTCCGTGCGAAGAATACGGGGCGCGAATGGGCCTCCGCCGCGCGCCCGCTGGCGTTGTTCAGTTACCAAACATTGTCCAAGGCGGATTACGATCGTTATGCGGCGGACTACGTCGTCATCAAGACCTGGTGGTCGGTGGCGGATTTCGGCAAGCCCAAGATTGAAGATTTTGGGGCGCAGAGTCGCGTGTGGACTCCGGCGTTGGCAGATTGCTGGTCCGGGAGGGTCGAGGGTGGCCATCGGCTCCTGGCGCAATTGCGCATTGAGGATGCCGAGGCGGAGAAATCAGGTCTGGTCGCCTGGCCAGGGAGTATGTTTCTCGACTTGTTTCTGCCCGAGGTGGAGCCGGTTGTCAGGGTTGACTTCTCCTGTTTTGCTAAAGTGGCCAACCGGCTTCCCGAAGCCCTGTGGCTCAGCTTCTTTCCCGAGGCCCCGGAGCCCAAGGGGTGGATGCTGGATAAAGTGGATCACTGGGTATCTCCATTTGACGTTGCCGCCGGGGGCAATCGCCAGATGCACGCGGTTTCGAACGCCGTACGCTACCAGGATCGGCAGGGAAGTCTTACCATTGAGACTCTGGATGCTCCCGTAGTGGCACTGGGGGAGAAGTCCCCGATAGCTTATTCCACGGCCCAACCCGACATGGCCAAAGGCATCCACTTCAGCCTATACAACAACGCCTGGGGAACAAACTACATCCAATGGTTTGGGGAAGACACGCGCTTTCGCTTCCTTCTGCGGGCGTGAGTGCGTGGTTTGAGCGGGCGCGCCATGCGTCGCGGATGTGCCTCCTTTTTACCCGTTGGGTGAGGGCCCGGAGCGGGGAGGCCAGGGTCGAGCAAGCGTAATCTCAGGTGACTTAGGTAAGGTTAGTTCAAGCAAGGGGAATTGTCTCCCCGTACCCGATGGCCATGAGTGACGATCAACTCCCCAACCCGAATGCTGCTGCGAGTCCGCAAGAGGTTGAACGTGTGGTGCGGGATTTTGAAAAGCGAACGCTGGCGGCGCTGGACGGCCATTTCAACCAACTGGTCTATCTCGCCTCGTTGCGCGACTACAACACCGGCCGTTACCACCACTACGGATTGGAGACGCGCTACACAGCGGAGGCTGTTGACGCGGGCTTGCGCCAGTGCCATGTGCGGGTTTTTGAAGAGCTCATGGCCCTGCCGCTTAAAGAACAGACCGAGGATCTGCTTAATTTCTTCGAATCTCTTAAGGAAGACAAAACGCGATTGGTGGCTGTCTGGAAAGGGCTGAAGTCCTACCAAGTACTCCCACCGGAAGACTGCCATCCTCTGGCGCGGGAGCTTTTTGACAGAAACATTGGAATTATGTTGAGAATCCTGCGCGAAACCGACCTGTGGCCCTTACTGCACGATCCGCATCGCGACGCCAACGACCTGCCCTAACACGTCGCCATCGTCGGGAATCCGGATGGTCTGCGGCCCGGCAGGAGACAACGGGTGGGGAAGCAAGGTTACCTCCTTGCCGCGCTGGTAGCACCAACAACATTCGTAGCTGTACCGCAGCTCCAGGAAATAGATCGGGCGGTCGTACTCGGTCAGCCATCCCGAGTTGACAATCCTGCGGCGCGAGTCGTCAACCTGTACGATGGATCCCGGGCGCAAGAGCGGGACCATCATCCGATCTTCCAAGCCAATAAATCCGTACCGGAATTTCTTAAAATCAAGCTGGCTCAGCAGTCCCGCGGGAATCTCGCCCCAGGACTCAACCAGGCGGGAGAGGAAGGCGGTCTTCTCCGGCCGGAACCCCGGATCAAAGCGGACGGGAAAACGAATGGGCCGGGCGGGGTCGCCGACCTCCACGGTGAAAAGATGGGTCGAAGACTGCAACGTGGCGTGGCGGTGCTGGTCCATCTTGCTCTGACTGATTCCATACAGCCCCATCATATCTTCGATGCTCAGCCGGTAGATGACCGCCAAGCTGTAGAATTTGTAAATACTGGGAAGGGAACCGTCATTCTCAATCTGGTTAAGCCGCGCCGTGGAAACCACATACTCGGAGCTTCGCTCGGCGTCGGCGATCTCCAGGCTGGCCTCCTCCACCTGGCGCAGAGTCAGACCCAAACGCTCGCGGATCTGCTTCAGCCTGAATCCTGCCTGCTCGCTGAGGGTAACCGTCGTGGGCGCTGGAATTGCAGGAAAGGGTTGGGACATGTCCTATTCTTACCGCGAACAAGATTATTCACCGAGCCCCGGCCTCCAGGGTCACGCTTTTTCGGGGCAAGGAGATAAGGCAGAATACAATGGGCACGCGTATCGCCCACATCTATTCTACTATACTGAGGAGTTCGAAGTTACCCCCTTCCGGACGAATTGCGGCACAGGAAACCGGCTGCGACGAGGGCCCGGGGTAATTATGCAATCTGGCGAGCGCAAGCTCGGTTTGCCGTCCATCAGCAGTCCCTATCGGGGAAACCATTAGCCGTGGGCGAACCTGCCCTTCACTTGACAGCCTGCCCGAGGGTGCCGATAATCCCAGAGTCGTGGCACGCGTTCGACCGCTTCCTGCCTGCAACTCACCGGAGGTGTTCTACTCCTGGCGCCAAGGCGCGAGGTCCTGCAGGGACATTGCCGCAATGTTCGATCAGCACAATCATTATTCTTGGTGCGCGAGGCATCAGCCTATGACTTGCCTTCAAAAGACCGTCTGCCTAGTCGTGTTCGTCATTCTCCTGCCCTGCGGCCTCCTGATGGCCGCCAATGAAGGTGTGAAGTTGCAAAAGCAAACGGATTCCGTCGCAGTATTGATCGGCGGGAGGACCTTCACCACTTTTTATTTTGGGGCAAATTCACCCAAGCCCTATATGTCGCCCCTGCGCTCGGCGCAAGGCACCGTGGTGACTCGAGGATATCCCATGCGCACGGATATCCCCGGCGAGCGCCATGACCACCCGCACCATCGCGCCTTGTTCTTCGCTCACGGCGATATTAATGGAATCGACTTCTGGGGTGAGGGCCCGGCCAACACGAAGTCTCAAACCGCCAACGGCGTCTATTATCCCACCGCCGGGGAACTGCCGACGGGGAAGACAAGATTTCTCAGGCTCGATGAGGTGAAAAGCCAAGGCACGAGTGGAACATTGAAGGCAGAGTTCGAACTCGTGGGCCCCGACGACAAAGCCATCGGCAGTGAAACCCAGGAATACACTTTCAGTGGCGACGCCTCAACACGCGTCATCGACTGCACCTTTACGCTGACGGCCGATAAAGCCGTTCCGCTCAAAATGGGAGACACCAAAGAGGGTACCTTCGCCATTCGCGTCGTTAATGGACTTACCAAGCCTGGTCTTAAGATGCTGGATTCGGAAGGCAGAACGCGAGTGGACAATATCTGGGGCAAGCGCGCCAATTGGGTGGATTACGACGGCGACGTGGATGGCGAATCCCTCGGCATCGCGATTTTCGATAATCCCGCCAACATTAAGCATCCTACTTATTGGCACGCACGCGATTACGGGCTGTTCGCGGTCAACCCCTTTGGCGAACGCGACTTCTACAAGGACCCCAAACGCGACGGCAGTGTTACCATCGCCACCGGCGAATCGCTCACGTTTCGCTATCGGGTGCTGATTCATCATGGCGACGCGGCCGAGGCTCAGGTCGCCGCAGCTTACCACCGCTACGCTGAGGGAAAGTAGGTAAGAACAGTGATTGGTGGCTAGTGGCTAGCAACCAACTACTGCTTTTTCGAGGTGCTCATGGATCGTTTAATCAAAGCCTGCAAGAATGGAAAGTTCCAACAAATCGTGGCTCCTGGCACCATGCGGTTCCTCGACTTCGCCACCTTGCGACTGGACAAGGGTGAACGTCATTCTCTCCAGACGGGTGTTCGCGAAAACGTGATCGATGTCTTTTCCGGCGCCGTAACCCTGATGATCAGTACTGTCGGGCGCAGCAAGGAGATTTATAGCGGTATCGGGAAACGCGCGGATGTATTCTCCGGACCTCCGGTCATGAGCTACATCCCGCCCAACTCACAAGTGGAAATCAAAGCGGACGCAGCGGCGGACTTGGGGATCTTCTCCGCTCCCTCAAACTCCCATTTTCCGGCCGCTCTGCTGGAAGGGTCCACGGTGATCAGCAATCAGGCAGGTCGAGATAACTGGCGGCGGACGGTCTATTCGGCATTGGGTGCAAACGTGCCGGCGGAGCGCCTTCTGGCGGGCGAGACCCTGAATCCCCCCGGCAACTGGTCAAGTTTCCCGCCTCACAAGCATGACCGCTCGAATCCACCGCAGGAAGCCGTGCTGGAAGAGGTTTACTACTTCCGCGTCAAGCCCGCACAGGGCTTCGGGTTTATTTGGACCTATACCGCCCCCAACGACCCCGAGGGATTCTCCGACGTTTTCGTTGTCGAAGACGGCGATACCGTCCTGCTGCCGAAAGGCTATCACCCCGTCGTGGGGGCGCCCGGCTACGAACTGCACTATACCTGGGTGCTCGCAGGTGAGGAGCGGCGATATGGCGCCTGGGCTGACGACCCCCGCCACGCTTGGGTGAAGAATGGGTAAGCGGACCGCACGCCGCATTCCATCTTACAGTTCGCGATCGGACAGACTTCGTTACTGTCGACTCACCTCCTAAGGAGAGCCGTGCCTAATTCATCCTCGGATTCCGTGCCTGCTTCACCATCACCAAGGCCTTCCGCCTCCGTAACCACCATCAAAATCCCCGGGATACGATGGTTGATCTGCGGACTGCTGTTTTTGGGGACACTCGTCAACTACATCGACCGCGGGACCATTGCCATCCTTGCCCCTGATTTAAAGAAACTCTTTCATTGGTCGGATAGCGACTATGGATGGATTATTTCTTCCTTTATGGTGGCCTACGCCATCATGATGCTGGCTTTTGGCGGCATTATCGATCGAATCGGGACGCGCGCTGGCTACGCCCTGGCCATGATGTGGTGGTCGCTGGCCGCGATGGGGCACGCCCTGGCGCGTGGCGTGATGTCGTTTGCCGCAGCCCGCTTCATGCTGGGGGCAGGAGAGGCTGGTAACTTTCCGGCCTCTATCAAGGCGGTAGCGGAATGGTTTCCCAAACGCGAGAGGGCGTTAGCAACGGGAATTTTCAATTCGGCCGCGTCCGTGGGTACGGTGGTTTCCTATCCGATTGTGGGGTGGATTTTCCTTCGGTGGGGTTGGCAGGCGGCCTTTATTGGTACCGGCGGCATGGGGATCATGTGCCTCGCCGCATGGATGGCTTTCTACCGCCTGCCGCGGCATCACCCGTGGCTGACTCGATCCGAACTCGAGCACATTGAAACCCTGCACTCTGACGAGCAGGACTCACCGGGCAAAGGCCTGCCATGGACGGCGATCCTGCGCTATAGGCAAGCGTGGGGCTTTACCTTGGCAAAGTTCATGACCGACCCCATCTGGTGGTTTTATATTTTCTGGCTCCCATCGTACTTAAGAGAAACCCGCCACTTTTCTGTCTCCGCTCTTTCGCTCTTCGGAACCATTCCCTGGATCGCGGCGGTGCCAGGCTCGGTCGGAGGCGGGTGGCTCTCCGGATTTCTGCTTTCCCGGGGGTGGTCGGTGACCTTCGCGCGCAAGACGGCGCTTCTGATTTTCGCCCTTATGATGCCTGCCGGAATCCTGGCGGTCTTCGCCCACAGTCCCTGGTGGGCGCTCGCATTCATTTCCGTTGCCACCGCATCGCACCAAGGGTGGATGGCCAATGTCTACACCCTTGCCTCGGACATGTTTGCGAAGAAGGACGTGGGGTCAGTGGTAGGACTGGGGGGCGCCGCCGGCGCCCTTGGAGGCATGATTATTGCGCCCATCGCGGGCTACACCTTGCAGTGGTTCCACACCTATGTTCCGCTGTTCATCCTTGCCGGGGTTATGCACCCCCTGGCAATGGGCGTTGTCCATTGGCTCGTCCCGCGCATCGAGGCTGTCCAGTCCCCGCGGCAACCCGCCGTTTAGCCACTCGACGCCGCACTACGCGGTGCTTCCTCGCATCTGGAGTCGGTCGTATTGGACGTGTCCTCGCACAGACCGCAACAAATCCGCGGGGGGAACCGGCTTCTCCAGGTAATCAATAGCGCCCATTTGCATGGCTTCGAGATAGCAGTGCATATCGATACTGCGCGTCACCACCAAAACGGGCAGGTGGCGGTCTAACTGCGTGGCGCGGTCCAACACCCTGCGCCCCTCAAAAGCTCGGGTGCCTTGGCTCACCACCACGAAGTCAAACGGCTCTGCCTCCAGGCAGCGAATGGCGTCTTCATAAGTTGTGCGAGTGAGCACCTCGAATCCTTGGCCTTCCAGGATCAGGCGAAGGATCCTTAAGTCACCTGCGTCCTCATCGACGAGAAGGACTTTGCTGGTTCGAGTTGCAAAATCGAGTCCTCGTGGATTGAACATGTCGCTGGTCATGGGAATTCTCCATGCTGGAATGAATCGATCCCTTATCCAAGTCGAGTTGTCGCTTCGGCCCCCACGGGGGGCAGAAGCCTTTCCCCCTGCGGTCTGGGGCCGAGGAATCTGATCAGCCGGCGTTACACGGCAAATTTCACTTAGCGTGAGGGAAGCATGAGCGCCTACTGGGTATGGAATGGGAAGTCTGCCCTGGCGAGGGAATGAGACTCAGCGTGGCAGTTTAAATTAAAGCGGCGAAGATACCCAGGAGTAGCCTCCAATCCTTGCCACATGGCGACAATGTGGCCGACAGAAAGCCGCAGGGAAAATGCGGGCGCAGGATGCGCTCAACGCGCCATCTCCGGATCCTAACATGCGCTCCGGGTGATTCTGCGTCGAACTGCCTGCCGGCCCGCGCGGGCGGGGAGGACGCTTCTCGATAGGCTCTCAGATAAGAGGCCAGCCCCACCCTGAAAATTCCAGATGAACTTGCCAAACGCCGTGGACAACTTGCTTCTGTAGAGTAGTTGGTTGATAACTAGTTGTCAAGCATTTTTTTTACCGATCTTCCAAAGGATCTCGTGTTGCGTTGGGAATATACGTTTACCATAGACCTGCCTTTTAGGGCGGCACATGCCGGGCTAAAGCCCGGCGCTACAATAACTTGACATGCGTCGTATAAGTAAAGCCATTTTCCAAACGCAACACGAGTCAGTCCCTCGGCAAGGGGATTCTTCTGCCTTGGCGTATTCTGCTCTTGACCTTCCCATAGATTACGATATGCTGCGGAAACCTTTCACGCAGGGATGGGGAGATGAGTCAAACAGCAAATTCAGCTTCGGTGGCGCCCGCCTCCCATTCCGGTCTTTTGTCGATTTCAAATTCGCGGCGTTGGGTGACGGTCGGTCTGCTCTTCGTCGCCTCCTTCATCAACTATCTCGACCGTGCCACCATCTCCGTCGCCCTGCCACTTATTTCCCTGGATCTGCATCTCGGCCCTGAAACCAAGGGGATTGTCCTCTCCTCTTTCTTCTGGTCCTATGCCCTCATGCAGATCCCCATCGGCTGGTGCGCCGACCGGTGGAACCTCCGTTGGCTTTACGCAACGCTCTTTGCTGTCTGGTCTCTCGCCTGTGGGCTGACGGGCTTCGCCGGCAGCCTGCTGGTCTTGATTCTGCTGCGGATCCTACTGGGCATTGGTGAGTCGATCTATCTTCCCGGCGGAACCAAAATCGTGAGCATGCTCTTCTCTTCCCCGGAGCGCGGCTTCCCCTCCGGGCTCTTTGACAGCGGCACGCGCCTGGGCATCGCGGTGGGGGCTCCGCTGATCGCGGCGCTCATCATGTTTTACGGCTGGCGTAACATGTTTGGTCTGGTGGGGTTCACGGCCATGATCTGGGTGGTGCCCTGGCTTCTCGTCGCCCCCCGGAACCTGCAAGGTGTACGCAGCGCTGCCGTGGCTGCGGGCTCATCCCCGCTGCGGCGCATTCACTTCAATCGTAATCTATTGGGCATTTGCCTGGGGTTTTTCTGTTTTGATTATTACTGGTACCTGCTCGTCACCTGGCTCCCCGACTATCTCGTCACCGTCCGTCACCTGACGCTGGTGCGCGCGGGCTTTTATGCGGCGTTGCCCTTTTTCGTTTTCGGCGCTTGCCAGCCGCTGGGCGGATGGATCACCGACTGGTTCATTCGCTGGGGTTGGGATGAGACCCGCACGCGCAAGACGATGCTCACCGTGGCATTTTTATCCGGACTTCTGCTTATTCCCGCCGCCCGTGCGGAGACCCCTCCTGGGGCTCTTGCCTTCCTCATGGGAGGGTCGCTCGCCGGCCTGGCGACTGGCAACATGTTCGCCATCCTTCAGTGCTGCGCGCCCCCCAACGAGGTGGGTATCTGGACCGGCTTTGAAAATTTTGCCGGGAACATTGGCGGCGTCCTGGCGCCACTCGTAACCGGATTCCTGATTGCCCGCACCCACACCTACCTGCCGGGCTTCGCCCTCGCGGCAGGGGTCATGGTGGCCGGCCTGCTCGCCTATTGGTTCATTGTCGGAGAGCTCAATCCCAAGACATAGGATCACTGGTGTTGCGCTATGTAAATGCGCTTACTTATAAGAAACGCGCCAGTTTGTTGTAGCGGCGGGCTTTACAGGCTGCGGGAAAAGACCCCATTTTCTTTTTCCGGTTCTCTGGTGGGCGGTGGAATGGCCGTTTAGGGGCGATGAGAAGGGGGGTAAGGGCTTGTCTTGGTCCTGGGAGGCCTTTTCCAGGCCCTCCAGGGACACCTCGGCCCTAGCCGACCTGCGCCGGAATCAGCTTCCGCCTCTGCACCAGGTTATACGCCGTCACCCCCAACCGATAGAACCAGTCCTCCCGCCGCAATCCCCGCAGCTTGATCTGGCGGAGCGGTCGATAAAGCGTGCTCTTGGTAACTCGGCACACTCTTATCCGCCGTCGCTTCCTTGTACAGCCGCGCGTCGGGGTCCGTCTTCGACTCCACCTTGTCACGCAACAGCAACTCGCCCCGTTTCCCCCACCCCGGGCCCGGCGCCGGCGGATCGTTCTTCTCGTGAAAGCTCCGGCTCGCCGCCCAAGCCTGGATCAGCGTCCCCTCCACGGTGAAGTGCTCGGCGCTTAACAACTCCTTCTCCCGGGTGAGATAACTGAACATCGCCGCTTGCTGAATGTCCGGTTCCCGCATGAGGTATCCTCCGTAGAATAAGTTAGAAGGGTCATACCTCACCGCATCTTACTTATACAAGCCATACCGTAGAATTTCCAAACTCCCTGACTGCCCGCCCCCCCACCTCCGGCCCCTACGAGTTTTCCGCAGCCTGTTGAGCCCGGCGCTACTTCGGAAACGAAAACTTGAGTTCCCGCCCCAGGGAAAACACCGGTTTCTTGCGGCTGCGGATGAGGGCGACGTTTTCCGAAAGGGCGGAAACCAGGACCGGCATGGCGATGGTGGAATCGCAGTGCACCGTGACCATACTGGCATCGTGAGCGATCTTCCCCCAGCTTTGAGCTTCTTCCATGGTGCAGCCTGAAAGCCCGCCCCAGTGCGGGGAGTCGGTCACGACCTGCATGGCGTACTTGTGCCCTTCGGCGGAGTTGCGCATGAACGCGGCGGTGACTTCCGTCTGCTGTACAAAGTTCTTGGGTGTGCCCCCCCCGAAGTAAACCACGCCACTGTTCGGCGAGTCGCCGGCCAGGTGCGCAGTCTCCAGCACGTCACCTATCACGTCGAATGTAAACGTATTCTTACCCTCGTGGCGGTTTTCCGCAATGCCAATGCCGATGGAGGAATCGGCCACCGCCGGGCAATACAGGGGAATGCCCGCCCTGTACGCAGCCGTCACAATCCCGTCTTCTTTGGCACGCCGGGAGAGTTCTTTTCCCAGCAAGTTCAGGAACTCGCGCGTGGTGTAGGGCCGCGATTGATCGAGTGTCGCGGCAAAACGTCCAATCATGGCGTCGGCTTCGCGAAACTCCTCTTCGTCCGCCAAGGTGTCGTACATGCGGTCGATCAATTGCTTTTGCAAGTGCACATCGTCGATATTCGGTGAGCACTGATAGTGCAGCCGACCCTGGGTCTCGTGAATATCATGAAAAAGGTTGGCGCCGGTGGTGACCAGACAATCGATCAGGCGATTCTTGATCAGGTAGACAACCAGCCGCCGCATTCCGGCCGGCACCATAGCGCCGGACATGCCCATCATGATCATGACGCGATCGGCCAGCATTTTCTTCCAAACTTGATAGGCGGTGGCCAGGTTGCGACCCTGGAAGGAGATGCCCTGCATTTTTTCCAGCAACGCGGAGACGCTCTTACGGCCATCGATTTTGAGTGGCCGCGTGGGGGTGGAGAGAATTTCGTTTTTGCGCATTTTGTCCCCTAATTTTTCACCGGTCCTTGGCCTTTCGGTTGGAACGACCAGCAGCGGTCAGGAGGGTGGACAGGAGAGCGCGACTCGCCAATCAATCACTCGTCGATTCCCAGCAAAATGGCGGCAGAAAGCACTGTGGTCCAAAGACCCCGCTTGTCACCGATCGCCGATTGCGTGATGTGCATCGTGCGGACGATCTTGTTAGAAATCTGATAAATCTCTTTTTTCTCATTCCAACTTCGGTCGGGATCGAACTCGACGCCCAGCGTGGTGGCAAGCATTTCGGCGGCGAGTTCTTCGGCGTATTCCCCCGCCACTTCTTCCGTTTCTCCAAACGAATGGTGCTCGGAAAGGTAGCCAAAGGTATTCCGGTCACTGGGGATGGCGACGCCGCAAGAAGCGGCAATTAATCGATGCGGTTCACGCGTGGAGTTCTCACTGATTACCACAAATGTCACTTGCCCCGGTTTCAGTTCCTTCATACCTTCGGCACGAGGGATCAATTTGCACCGAGGAGGAAAAATGCTGGAAACACGGACCAAGTTGCACGCGGCGATCCCTGCCGATCGCAAAGCCAGCTCAAAACTGGTCAGCTTCTCGCGATGCTTCCCCACACCTTTCGTAAGGAACATCCGCTTCGGTACGAACATTCCGATGCCTCCCTTGTCCTGGACATCATGGATTCAGGGCGTGCCTTCCTAAACGATGAAATCGGGTCCCAGGAAGGGAATTTCCGCGCTCTCGCGGGAGACTTTTACCGTAGCAAGGATTTTGGAAAAGTGTCAATGGATTTTTGGACCTTATCCTTACAGGATGTTACACTTCTGTTACATGTTGCCTGGCGGAACGATGCTCCCCTGGCAGGATTGGCGCGAGGAAGCCCCGTTTTGGTGTAAAGTGGAACTGTCTCCAGTTTTAAACTTGGCCGTAGGCAACAATACACCGACAAGGTGCTGACGTGAAGCTAACAGACCTGCGCGGGATTCTTCAATACATCCCTCAATTCCGGGAAAAGACCTTTATCATCGCCGTGGATGGAGTCATCGTCACGGATGAGAACTTCGCCAACATTCTCCTCGACGTCGCCGTGCTGCGTTCATTGAACATCCGCGTGGTGCTCGTGCACGGGACAGCGGCGCAGATTAAGGCTCTCGCCGAGAAGCAGGGCGTCGAGGCATCCAACCTCGATGGCACCGGCGTGACCGATGACCTGACCTTGCAACTGGCCATGGATGCCGCGAACCGTCTCACCCACGAGATTCTTGAAGGCCTTTCGGCCAACGACCTCCGCGGCGCCTGCCCGAACGCCATTATTGCCCATCCCCTTGGGATCATCCAGGGCATCGACCACCTGTTTACCGGAAAGGTCGAGCGTGTCGACACGGAGCTTCTTCAAACGTTGCTGAATCAGGGAATTGTCCCCGTGGTGCCGCCTTTGGGCTTTGATGGCGACGGTAAGACGTACCGGACCAACTCCGATAGCGTCGCCGTCGCGGTGGCCGATGCCTTGAAGGCCATCAAGCTGATTTTCATTACCGAGGAGTATGGGCTGCGCCATGACGGTCAAATCATTCGCCAAGCGCTGGTCGGGGACTTGCAGAAACTCTTACAGACCGCGATCGGCGGATTTGCGGGGGAAATGTTGTCCAAAGCTCGGCACGCCGTTGCCGCGTGCGCCGTGGGCGTGCAGCGCGTGCACGTCATCAACGGCCGCGAGGATGAAGGGCTGCTCGCCGAGGTGTTTTCCAATGAGGGCATCGGCACGCTGATTTACGCCAACGAGTACGAACACATCCGTCCCGCCAAGAAGAAAGATATCCGGGCGATCCAGATGTTGACCAAGAAGGCAGTGGAGGCGGGCGAGCTCGTCCGGCGGACTCGCGCCGAGATGGAGAAGAACCTGGCAGATTACTACATATTTGAAATCGATAAGAACCCCGTCGCGTGCGTGGCGTTGCACGTTTATCCCGCGCAACAAAAGGGCGAACTGGCCAGCCTTTATGTCAATCCCTCGTACGAGAACCAGGGCATTGGCCGAAAACTTATTCAATTCGTCGAAAATAAAGCTCTCGAAACCGGCCTGACGGAATTGATCACACTCTCGACGCAGGCGTTTACTTACTTCCAGTCGAAGGGCGGGTTTGTCGAAGGCACAATTGATGACCTACCGCCGGAACGCCGCGATAGATACGACCAAAGCGGACGGAACTCGAAAATCTTGGTGAAGAAGCTGAAAGTCGCCGGATAGGTAGAACGGAGGTGGTCCTCGCTTCCGCCGGGAAGAAACTATGGTGTTGTTCCTCAGGTGAGAAATCCCCTTCTGTCCACAATCACCCGGCTCCCCGGAATCACTGATTCAAATGCACGACCTTGGCCGGTGGGAAGCCGTTAAACGACGTGCTGCTGGCGGCGGCATAGGCGCCGATGTTTTCGGAGTAGAGCAGATCGCCCATATCCAAATCGGGGAGTTGCGCGGCCAGGGTGATGGTATCGAGGGCGTCGCATGTGGGGCCGAAGACGGAGCAGATCTGAGTGGGGCCTTTCTTGAAACTTCTCAGGCGGTACTGGCAGTGGTCAAAGATCTGGCCGCTATAGGTGTGATAGACGCCGTCATTGATGTAGTAACAAAGTTTGCCGTCGCGGACGGCCTTGCCGATGATTTGGGCGATGGCGGTGGCGGCAGTGGCCACCAGGAAACGCCCGGGCTCAGCGAGGATTTCGACCGGTTCGGGGAATAGCCGGTTCAACTCGGCGGTGATTGTTTTGGCAAGTCTCCGGAAGGGTGGTATGGCGTCGTCGTAGTGGGCAGGAAAACCACCGCCGATGTCGAGGAGCTTGAGATTGAAGCCACGCGTCCTGGCCTCTGCGAAAATGCTTGCGGCCAAGTGCAGTGCCTGGCTGTAGTTCCCCGGGTTGGTGCACTGGCTGCCCACGTGAAAGCTCAGCCCTTCGACCACGAGTTTGTTATTTTGTGCGAAGGCGATCAGGTCCACGGCCTCGCCGGGTAAGGCGCCGAATTTGCTTGACAGCTCCACCATCGATCCGGTGTTGGGGACGCGCAACCGCAGTACCAAGCCCGAGTGCGGCGCATACCGCGCAATCTTGATTACCTCCTCATAGTTATCGTAGGTAACCAAGGGCTTATAGGGATCCAACCGCTCGAGCGTTTCAACCGCCTTGATGGGGTTGGCGTAAATGATGCGATCCCAGATGAAATCCTGCCGCTCCTTCGCGGGAAGGTCCTTGATCATTTCGTGAACGTGCAAGAACTCGGCCACGCTGGCGACGTCGAAACTGGCTCCGGCATCGTAGAACGTTCGTACGATCGCCGGGTCGCAGTTCGCCTTGACCGCATAGTAGACCTGCACGCGCGGCAAGTGCTTGCGGAATTGCTTGTAATTATGCCGCAGCACTTTATGGTCCACGGCGACCAGCGGCGTGCCGTGCTTCTTCGCCAATTGCATCAGTTTCTTTTTTTCCATGGCTTATCGGTTTCAGTCAATCGCGATCCTTGGCGCGCGCAGGATGCGTCATGACGAATCCCGCAAACCACCGTCGCGCCGCGCTGGATTTCAAATGCCATCTCCTTCCGTGATTAAAAAGTTCTTGAACTGCCACGGATCGGATGTATCGAGCTGTGGCTTGTTATATCCGCGGAAGAAGTTGGAGTAGTGTTTGAGGGGGGTCCAATCTGAGCCCACGGAAACGAACTTGCCCAGATAGGGCTTGCTGACGTCCAACACAAAATCATGGGGTAGGTCGTCAGGCACGCACAGCCCCCGCCGCGGGTTCTCGACCATCCACATGCAGGCGGCGACAACCGAGATGGCCACCTGCATCGTGGTCGCGTTCTGGTGCGGCACCAGCCGGCGCGATTCCTCGATATCGAGGTCGGAGCCGCACCACCACGATAGGTAGGGGTGCCCCATCAGCAGTGCGCCCAGAATATCGGCGCCGCTGATGATCTCGTCGGTCATGATGCGGATGTTCGGTTGCAACCGGTAATCGTAGCCACGCAGCTCGTGGAGCGAAGCAATGGCCGAGTCGCATGGGCAATAAGCGTAGTGGACCGTGGGGCGGTAAATCGCCTTGCCATTTTCCCAAACGGTGAGCTTCTCGGTGATGGTGAAAGCCTCACCGTGGCGCACGATCATCCCGATGATGTCGTGGCTTGGTGGCACCCAACTGGCAACGTAGGTGTTGATGCCCATCCGCGCCAGGCAGATCTGGCTTCTGGGGCCGTCCGCATGCTCGTAGGCGTAAGCGGGCAACTCCTTTTCATGTGTGCCCCAGCCCATTTCCGCGGTGGTCGTTCCTTCTTCCCGGAAGCCCTCAACGCTCCAGGTGTTGACGAACTCGTTGACCTGTTTGGGCTGGTTGGTGATCTGCGTGTCGCGCTCGCTGCAGTGAATGACCTTGACGCCGAGTTGGCGGGCCAGGTGGTTAAAGCTCCCCGCCTTGGCGTGGTGGGCGATCTCCTCCGCCTTAGCTCCGCTGAATTTCTTTTCCGCCAGCGCTTGCTGCGCGATGTCCAGCAGCGCTTGCTTGGTGAAATGGCTGATCAGGCCGGGGTTCGCTCCGTGTTCGATCACTGCCGTGGGCCCCGGCTCACTCCAATTGGCGATCATCCTGCGCAGATTCATGTGGCGCCAGTATAGGGTTCTCTCTGTCGGGTGTTTATTGTCGGATCCAGCATAGGGATCCCAGAGTTCTACCGAAGTGTTCACATAGAGGATGCCCCGGTCGTGGCACCACTGCACGATTTCGCAACAATCAATATTCCACGCCAGGTCGATCAGCAAATCTCCGGAGGAAAGGTGCTGTCCCAACAGGCTCCCCAGGTTCTCCGGCGTCACGCGATCCTTGACGAAAGTCATGCCCTGCGCCATCCAAGGCTTCAGGGCTTCTTCGTTGGGGTCGAATTCAATCGTGGTGATGCGCTTGGGATCGAGATTGAGGTGATTGACCAGGATGGGCAGCGTGCAGCGGGCCACCGCTCCAAAGCCGACGAACACGATCCGATTCGGAAATGTAACCATCGTTATTTCTCCCCTTCGTGGTGACCGCAGCTAAACAAGCCACCACCCGGAAGCCATGCGACGGCCCAGGAAACCGAACCGCTCCGCTTCGCGAGACAAGTAATATGCGCCAAATGCTCGACTAAAATAACAGGATCATGAATTTTCGGCAAGTCTGGATGACTCAGCGTCTCCGGGCAGCGGCTGTTCGCATGCCGCATTGTCGCGCTACTCTCCGCCGGGCGGGATGTTTCCCCCGCACGCCGCTGCGGCCCGCTCAAAATGCGGCTTCTGTAGGGGCTTGACTAAATTCAGGGTGAAGGATATGTTGACGCTTCGTTTTATTAATGCCTGCATAATTTTTCCTGATAACAGGAAAAAAATTCTTTTATGGAGGGGTTATGAACCCGAAGGCCGTGTTAGAGTTCGCAGCAGCCAACAACGTAAAAATAGTTGATCTTCGCTTTACAGACCTGCCGGGCCTGTGGCACCACGTTTCCTATCCAATCCATGAATTGGAAGAGTCATCTTTTGAGGAAGGATTTGGGATGGACGGCTCCAGCATCCGGGGTTGGGCCGCTATTCATGAAAGTGACATGCTCCTGGTGCCTGATCCGAGTTGGTACATGCTCGATCCCTTTACCGACACGCCGACCCTGGTGATCGTTTGCGACGCAGTAGATCCCGTCACCAAGCAACATTACGTTCGAGACCCGCGCAACGTTGCGAAAAAAGCCGAGACCTATCTTGCTTACACGGGCATCGCCGATAAGGCCTACTTCGGCGCGGAAGCGGAATTTTTCATTTTTGACAACGTCCGCTTTGATCAAGCCCAGCAACACGGCTATTACTACATCGACGCCGAGGAGGGCCGTTGGAATTCCGGCCGCGAGAAGGACAACCTTGGCTACCGGCCGCGTTACAAGGAAGGTTATTTCCCGGTTCCGCCCACCGATCATTACCAGGACTTGCGCAGCGAAATGGTGTTAGCCATGGAGAAAGCGGGACTCGACATCGAGTGCCATCACCACGAGGTAGCCACCGGGGGGCAATCGGAAATTGACCAGCGATTCAACTCCTTGGTGAAATCCGCGGACGGAATGATGATTTACAAATACATTATCCGCAACGTGGCCCACCAGTATGGCAAGACAGTCACCTTCATGCCCAAGCCGCTTTACCAGGACAATGGCTCGGGTATGCACACTCACCAAAGTTTGTGGAAAGAGGGAAAGCCGCTCTTCGCGGGTGACCGTTACGCGGGACTGAGCCAAATGGCTCTCCATTACATTGGCGGGCTGCTGAAGCACTCTCCGGCGCTCGCCGCGTTGATTGCCCCTACCACCAATTCCTATAAGCGCCTGGTGCCAGGGTTCGAGGCGCCCGTCAACCTTGCTTATTCACGGCGCAATCGCAGCGCGGCCTGCCGCATTCCCATGTACTCGCCTAATCCCAAGGCGAAACGTGTGGAATACCGGCCCCCGGATCCCTCCTGCAATCCCTACCTGGCCTTTGCCGCCATGTTGATGGCGGGACTGGATGGAGTGGAAAACAAGATCGATCCCGGCGAACCGCTGGACAAGGACATCTACGATCTTGGCCCCGAGGAGATGAAAGCTGTTCCTTCGATGCCCGGCTCGCTGGAGGAGTCGCTCCGCGCCTTGGAGAAGGACCACGACTTCCTGCTCAAGGGTGACGTGTTCAGCGAGGAACTGATCGAAACCTGGATTGAGTACAAAATGAAGAACGAAGTGCAAGCCGTGAACACGCGCCCGCACCCTTACGAGTTCGCGCTGTATTACGACATCTAAAAAGCAGTGGCTAGTGGATAGTGATTAGGGCGGGGCTGGCGCAGATTTGCACCCTGTGCCAGCCTTCGTCAGTTCAGGCTTTAAGTGTCCTAAGTTTTTCCGAAATTCAATCGGCGTAGCTTTGATCTTTGCAAACCTATTGGGCATAAGTGCCCATCATGCAAACCCTCCAGCCACTTACAACCAACAACTGACCACTAGCCACCAACCACTGACCATTGACAACGGACAGCGCCTTTTCCCAATACAAGTTATAATCTCCCGAATGCGACCAGAATTCGCGGCCATAGACTTTGAAGATCGCGCCAAAGCTGCCGGCAACCTGGAGCGCTTGGAGGAACAGTTGGCGCCCACGCTGCTGACTCCTTTGGCTTCGTTGCTATCCTCGTCGCCTGATCCCGACGGCGCGCTCAACCTTTTGGAGCGCTATGCTCAAGGCGCGCCACCGCAGGTTCTGGGTGAGTTGGCGCGCTATCCGACCGCCCTCTCCTATCTCATTGCCATTTTTGGTTACAGTGGATACCTTGCAGAGACCTTACTGTCGGAACCGCAATTGGTGGTGCAGTTCGCGCGGGACCGGAATTTCACCAAGCTGAAATCCAAAGAAGACTTGATGCAGGATTTCGCGCGCTTTGCCACCACCAATCCCGACCCGTGGCTGGCGGCCCTGCTGGCACGCTTTAAGCGGCGAAACTACCTCCGCATCGTACTGAAGGATGTGTTGGGCCTCTCGACGCTGGGCGAAACGACGCTGGAGCTTTCGACCCTTGCCGACGTGATTCTTTCTGATGCCTACCTGTTCTGCGACCGCGAACTGGAAAAGCGTTATGGACAGCCACAGTACCGCGATGCGCAGGGTCGCATTGTGCGCGCCGGCTTCAGCATCGTCTCTCTCGGCAAGCTGGGTGGAAACGAGCTGAACTACAACTCGGATATCGATCTACTCTTCCTTTATTCCCACGACGGTGAAACGGCAGGGGGCAGCGAACGCGAGTCCATCACCACCAACAAGGAATATTTTGTGCACGTGGCGCACGCCATCACGCGCACCATTACCCAGGCGACGTCGCAAGGCGAGGTCTTCCGCGTGGACCTCCGTTTGCGCCCCGAGGGCGAGCAAGGCGACCTGGCGATTTCCCTGAATTCCGCCCGCGAGTATTACGAGCACCGGGCGCGCGACTGGGAATTACAAATGCTCATCAAGGCACGCCATTCCGCCGGCGACGCCAAGCTAACGCGCGACTTCCTGCGCGGCGTGGAGGAGTACGTTTTCCGCTCGCCCGGGGATTTTGTGGCGGTGGAGAGCATTCTTCTTTCGCGCGAAAGAATTTCCAAGAAATTGCGTGACAGCCGCGGGCAGGCGATTGACGTCAAGCGCCATCGCGGCGGCATCCGCGACATCGAGTTCCTGGTGCAATGCTTGCAGCGGTTGCACGGTTTGCTGGACCACTGGGTGCGGTCGGGTGGAACACTTTTCGCCCTGCGCAAACTCAACGACAAAGGCTGGCTTTCCAATCGCGATTATGCCGCGTTGACGGCGGCCTACGAGTTTCTACGCAAGGTGGAGCACCGGATCCAGATGGAAGCGGGCCAGCAAACACATCGGCTGCCGACGGATTCCGCGGCACTCGACCGGCTGGGACGCAGGACCGGCGTAGAGACCCGGCCGGGCGAGCGCCCGGGAGATGTTCTACTGCGCCAAGTCCGCCAAGCCTTCGGGGTGGTAGATGAAATCTACCAGCGCGTGATTCATCCTGGGAACACCGCCGTGCCGGGAACTGCTTTCGAGCTCAAGCCTGCCCCCACGTTCCCGCCGGATTCCGGGCATCAGTCATTTAATTCGCTGTTGGGCTTCCTGGATGTTCAGGCCCCGGAAGTGGCCCGCATCGTGCGCGAAGCGGATCTGCCGGAAAGCGCGCAACGGAATACGATTCGTTTGCTGACGGCCCTGGCCAGCTCACCGGGACGATTTGTCCCGGCAATGGCCAAGCCCGGCAGCCTACGGCGCGCCATTGAAGTGGTCGGCACCAGCGCCTACCTGACGGAACTGCTGGTCCATCATCCCGAGGATGTGGAAATCCTCGATTCCACCGAAAGCGCGCCCTCCGATGGCGACGCGGCGGGGCAGTTGGATATGGGCCTGGAAGCTTTTTCCATGCCCGAAGCTTATTCGTGGGCCTCCGAGGCGGGGCTGGATCTGCGGGGAAAAATGGCCATCTTGCGCTGCCAATACCGCGCCCGGCTCCTGGGGTTGGCCACTGCCGACCTGGCCACCGGCGGTTCCGCATTCACGATGTTGAAACGTTGGACAGTCAATGCCGCGCGCTGTATTTCGAGCGCCGAGGTAATTGCGCTCACTTCCTGGATGCAAGAAAAGGTGCACGCCGGCCGCGACGTGCCCTTCGTCATTCTGGGCATGGGCCGTCTGGGTCTGAGTGAGTTTGATTTGGCTTCGGACGCCGACTTGATTTTTGTGGCCGGGTCGGAGGCGAAAAGAGAGGACCTGGAACACTGGACCCGCCTGGCAGAGAAGACAATAGAAGTGCTTGCCACTTACACTCGCGATGGCACGTTGTTCCCCGTGGATACCCGCTTGCGGCCGCGCGGGCAAGAAGGGGAATTAGTGGTGACCTTGCAAGAGCTTCTCAGCTACGTCGGCGAATGCGCGCAACCGTGGGAGCTGCTGACCTATTTGAAGGCCCACCCGCTGGCAGGAAACCGGCAACTCGGCCAGGCGGTTGTGAGTCAGCTTCAAGCGGCGATTTACGACCGGTTTTCTACCTATAATGATTTTGCCGGTGAACTCCACCAAATGCGTCGACGGCTGGAACGGGAAGTGACGGTTCCGAGCAGCAACACTAAAACAGCCCCCGGCGGTTATTACGACGTGGACTTTGCCGTTTCCTACACGCGGTTGCGGCGCCGTGTAGCAGCCACAGCAGGGGCTAATATGGCGGAACAGATTGCGGCCCTGCGGGCTGCGGAAGCCATTCCCGCAGAGGACGCCGCCACCTTGAGGGAGGGCGCCGGATTCCTGCGGTCCGTGGACCACATTGTCCGGTTGGTGACGGGGAAGGTGCCGACTGGCTTGCCCGAAAACAACGCCCAGGCAGAGACGACCGAAAGCGTGGCGCGCCGCTGGAACCTGATTGCTGGGGGGCAGACGCTGGCCAGGAAGCTGCATGAGACACAACAGCAGCTTCGGGATGTCTACCGCCGGTTGGTGGGATCAGATTAATTGACGTTTGGCGATTTTCGATTGCCGACTGAGACTCTCCATCGTTGGGCCCTGTTTTCCCTGAAGGCTCTTCCGACGACTGACGACTTCAAATCGAAAATCGTCAATCAGCAATCGTCAATGTCACCAGTCGCGACGACGGCCGCCCCCGCCGCCACCAGAATGCCCGCGGCTACGGCCCCCGCCGCCTCCACCGCCTCCGGGACGGCGTCCTCCGCCTCCCCCGAAGTCGGTACGCGGTGGACGCGCTTCGTTTACGGTCAGTCGGCGGCCTTGCAAGGATTGCCCATTGAGCCCGGCAATGGCCCGCTCCATGTCCTCGCCTTCCGCCAGTTCGATGAACCCGAAGCCCCGCGATTGCCCCGTGGTCTTGTCGCGGATCACCACGGCTGAAGCTATCTGAAAACCTGCACTGCTGACGAACTCATTGAGTTCAGCGTCTGTCACTTCGTGGGGAAGGTTCCCCACGAACAACTTTTGCGGCATGAGATGCTCCCGATGGTGAGGCGGCCTCGATCTGCCCCCTTCACCTTTTAGATTTGCACGACCCTATCTGTTGGTGAACCCCGAACCTTCGGCGCTCATCTTCCGGAAGAGAGTGAGAGCCGTACCTGTATTGGCCGGCGCGTGAATGAAATCCTTTCTCTCCCCATTTAGGAGAGATGGTTTCACAGCACTCGACAGCCCCCAAACACATCTCCATCCCATTCTGACAATTCCCATTCCTGGAATGGCAATTTGTGGAGCAGGGACGATCCGTGTTGATTAAAACCCCGCCTACACCTAATGCCGCGGGTCGCGAGAGCAGATGCCGATGTAGCCGGATGGCTGCTGCGAGACACAGCGGTATTACCAAACTGCGTTGCCGATTCTAGCACGCATTTTGTCCTGAGGAAGGAAAAAAGCGGCCTGGGGGCGCCCTCCCAACCTCGACAGGAGCGACCGTTACACAGCCCACAGCGAATGGCAGTGGGGGGCTGGCGCACAGCGGCAGCACCTCTGTGATTTCGTGTGGGAGGCGGGCAACAAGCGAGCCGGTCCATGGTCAAAACGGAGGAATCATTCAGATAGTTGGATCTGAAGCTTGACCAGGGCCATTGATGGGGGGAGTTCACCAGCAGAAGCATTGACGCGAAAATGGTCGGCGGCGGCGATAGGTGCTGGTGGTATTCAACTGCAACTGGCCAGGCTCAAAATGGCGTCCATAGGTCGGCATCATGAGAATAACGGCAGGCATGGTCAGGGACGCGAATCGCAGAGCTGCGCTCGCTTTGATGCGCCAACCGGCCGGGTTGCCACCCGCTGGCCGGCATAGTAGGATGAGCCCGTCGAGGAGGGCCGTATGTCACTCACAAAATTCCGCCGAGTTATCCTTCTGCTCTTTTTCGCCGGTATTCCGGCGGCATTGTTCGCACAAGCTGCCACGCCCGCACTGACCGACTTTGACGCCTATGTCCAGCGCGTGATGCAGGACTGGAAGGTCCCCGGCGCCGCGATAGCCATCGTGAAAGATGGGAAGATCATCCTCAGCAAAGGATATGGTTGGCGCGATGTGAAAAACCAGCTTCCGGTTACGGAGCAAACCCTTTTCCCCATCGCCTCCATTACCAAGTCATTCACTGTCGCGACACTGGGAACTCTTTCCACGGAAGGCAAGCTGGATTGGGACAAGCCAGTCCGCGAGTATCTCCCCGACTTCCGCCTCAACGACGAAATCCTGACCGCTCACGTCACGGTGCGCGATCTCGTCACCCACCGCACCGGCCTGCCGCGGCATGACCTCACCTGGTACCGCGCCGATCTTTCGCGCGAAGATCTATACTCGCGCCTTCGCTATCTCGAACCCAACCGCGACCTGCGGCAGGAATGGCAGTACAACAATCTCATGTTCATGACCGCCGGGTACCTGGCCGGGAAGCTCACGGGCGGAACCTGGGAAGAAGCCGTACAAAAGCGCATTTTCAATCCCTTGGGAATGCGCAGTTCCAATTTTGATCTCGGCGCCTCCATTCAATCCTCCCAGGATGTGGCTCGCGCGTATCGCAAGGACGACAAGGAAGGCGTGCACGAAGTGCCCGCGTACACCGGTGACAAGGCGCTCGGCCCCGCCGGCGCCATCGTTTCCAACCTGTCCGAAATGACGCAGTACCTGCTCATGTATCTCAACCAGGGCAAGCACGGCGACCAGCAGATCATTTCCGCTGCCGACATCCATGCCATGATCAGCCCGCAGATGATCATCCCCAGCGCCGAGGTGGATCCCGAACTCGGTTATTCCCATTACGGCATGGGCCTGTTCGTCACCACCTATCGGGGCCACAAGTTCGTGCATCACGGCGGCAATCTTGACGGCTTCTCCTTGCTCCTTTCCTTTCTTCCCGACGATCATATGGGCAGCGTCGTTCTTCTCAACATGGAGGGGAGCAGCCTCCGCGAGGTGCTCGCTTATAGTATCAACGACCGCCTCCTTGGACTCTCGGCGACCGACTGGAACAAGCGTGAACTGGATCGCTACCTCGCCATGAAGGATGCCGATAAGCAGGCTCGCGACAAGAATTATGTCCCCCGCCGCGAAAATACTAATTTCTCGCACCCCATTGATGAATATGCCGGCGAATACTCGCATCCTGCCTATGGTACCGTGGTCATTGAGCGGGCCGCGAACGACAAAGACTTGAAAATTACCTACCACACCATGAAGTCCACCGCGCAGCACTGGCATTATGACGTCTGGCGCGTTCCCCACGATCCCCTTGACCTGCTTCAGGAAATCGAAATCATGTTCAACACCGACTGGAGCGGGAACATCGCCAGCCTTTCCTGCTCTATGGAGCCGGCGGTGAAGGACATCACTTTCATCCGGCAACCCGAGCGACGGATGCGCGAACGCAGCTTCCTCGAACCGCTTGCCGGGACGTACCAGATTGCCGATTTCAAAGTGGTCGTGACCCTCCGTCCGGATAACACCCTGACCGCCACCATGCCGAATCAGAAGGTTTACGAACTCCAGCCGGTCCGCGGCAACACCTTTGCGGCCAAGGGCGAGAACGGCTTGACCCTCGATTTCAAGCGGGATTCCGCCGGCAATGTCACGGAATTCTCCTTGAATCAAGCCGGTTCCAGCACGGTGTTTAAGAAAACAAGATAGCCAAAAAGTGGGTGGCGTATCCATCGAACCGGGTACCGGAAACGTAGCAGATTTGCGATTCCAGCAATCGAGGTCGGAAGATGCGGAAGTTGTGCGTTGACGCCCGCCGACCCATGGGGCATATTCGGAGATGCCGCTCGAGCGGGGTCCCCCTTCCCATTGCGGGGGATGTGGCGCCAAGTAATGTGGGAGATGTAGCGCTGAGCTTTAGCTCAGCAGGTGTCGACCTCAAGGTCGGCGTTGCAAGTATCAGGCGCGTGAATCGCTGGAGACTTGGCGGGGTAAACCCGCGACCACGGCTCGCCGCATTGCATTTCTATTAGCCGGGGATCACATGAGTGATGGACATGACTGAGACCTCTACCGCCAGCACGAAATTTGACGGTCTGGAAGTGGTAGCCTTTGAAAGTCGGCGCGCCCAGGAAATGGCCGCCCTGATTACCAGACTTGGAGGTGTGCCGCGCGTGGCTCCGGCGCTGCGCGAGGCGCCGCTGGAGGAAGACGCCGCCGCTTTGGCGTTTGAGACGGCCCTCTTTTCCGGGCGGCTCGATGCGGTCATTTTCATGACCGGGGTCGGGGCGCGCCGCCTGATCGAGGTTCTGGAAACGCGCCATCCTCGGGACGAGATCGTGCAGGCGCTGGCGAGAATTACTGTGGTGACGCGCGGGCCAAAGCCGGTCAAGGTCCTGCGGGAGTTCCAGGTACCCATTACGATCACGGTGCCGGAGCCCAACACCTGGCATGAAGTGCTGGAGGAGTTGGACGAAAATCCCCACGGATTCGCGCTGGCGGGAAGCCGCGTGGCAGTGCAGGAATATGGCGTGGCCAATGAAGCCTTCCTCGCCGCGCTCAAGGAACGCGGCGTCGATTTGCTGCGCGTGCCGGTTTACCAATGGAGGCTCCCCCAGGACATTCAGCCCCTGCGCGAGGCCATCCGGGCGCTGGTCGACGGCCGGGCGCAGGTGGTGCTGTTCACCACCTCGTCGCAAGTGGAGAACCTCCTGCGTGTAGCCTCAGATGATGGCATGAAGGAGCGCTTGCTCGAAGCCCTGGGGAAAGTAGTGGTTGCTTCCGTGGGCCCCTTTTGCAGCCAGACACTGAGAGGGCGTGGGATTGAAGTCGATGTTGAACCCGCCCATCCCAAGATGGGTCCCCTGGTGCAGGAAACCGCGCAACGGGCGAAGGAACTGTTGAGAAGAAAGTCCGAAGCCCGAGGTCCGAAGTCCGAAGTCTCTGAGTCCCGAGCCCCGAGTCGCGAATCCCGGCCGGCTTGGGAAGGCTCGCGCTTCCTGAGGGCCTGCCGTTTCGAAGCGGTTGACGCAACCCCCGTGTGGCTGATGCGGCAGGCTGGGCGCTATATGAAGGATTATCGGGATCTGCGCGCCCGGGTGCCCTTCCTGGAGTTGTGCAAGAATCCTGCTCGGGTTGCGGAAGTCACCATCACCGCGGCAGAGAAGTTAGGCGTGGATGCCGCCATTATTTTTGCCGACTTACTGCTGATTGTTGAACCTCTGGGTTTGCACTTGGAGTACGACAAGGGGGAAGGGCCGGTCATCACCCCGGGCCTGCGGGAGGCCGCCGACATTGACCGCCTGCGCGAAGTCAACCCGGAAGAATCGCTGGGGTATTTCTACGAAGCCATCCGCCAGACGCGCACGGACCTGAACCCCAAGCTTCCCCTTATCGGCTTTGCCGGCTGCCCTTTCACCCTGGCTTCCTACCTGATTGAGGGGGGCGGCTCCAGGAACTACCGCCACACCAAAGCCCTGATGTATCGCGACGCTGGCGCGTGGCGCGCGCTGATGGAGCGCCTGGCACGCAGCCTCGCCAGGTATATCAACGGCCAAATCGACGCCGGCGTGCAGGCCGTGCAGGTTTTCGATACCTGGGTGGGCTGCCTGGGGCCCGCGGACTATCGCGAGTACGTCCAGCCGTATACGCGGATGATGCTGCAAGCCGTCAAGCCCGGCACGCCTATTATCCACTTTGGAACGGGGACGGCCATGCTGCTGGAAGCCATGCGCGACGCGGGCGGGGACGTGATTGGCGTCGACTCGCGCGTGGAGCTTGACCAGGCCTGGCAGCGGCTGGGTGACGGCGTGGGCGTGCAGGGGAACCTTGACCCCATCGTGCTTTACGGCGATCTGAACTTCATCCGCCGGCGCACCAGGCGCATCCTGAACCAAGCCGCCTACCGTACCGGGCACATCTTCAACCTCGGCCATGGCCTGCTGCCGGATACTCCTTACGAAAATGTGGTGGCGCTGGTCAGAATGGTGCACGACATCAGCAGCTACCAGATCGCCAAAGGCCATCGGTCCCCCAGCGTTTGGAAGGGCAGCCGAAAAACTTTGGACAAAGACTGATCGGGATTTCTCAACGCTGCGATGGCAAAGCGCTAGTGAACCGTTGATCAAACGGAGGCGTAGGCTTTGACCGCCGTCTCGGAGGCGCCGTTCCATTGGACGTGCGGAAGGATGACCTCACGCCGGATGCGATGCGCATGGTCGCGGATGATGCCGAGCATGCTGTCAATGAGGACATCAGAGAGCATGTGGGGTTGCAATCCCAGGTCGAGAAGTTTCTGGTGGCGCGGATTATAGTAATGTTCTTCCGCTTCCACACGGGGATTGGGAAGGTGGTTGATCATCGCGCGAATGCCAAGTTTTTGGGCCTGGTGCTGGACAGTTTCGGCGAGCTCAAGAACGCTAAACATCTGGGTGAATTGATTAAAGGCCCGGTACTCACCGGCTTTCGGCGGGTTGAGGATGGAAAGTTCCACGCAGCGCAAGGTGTCGCGGATATTCAGGAAGCCTCGCGTTTGGCCACCCTTGCCGTAAACGGTGAGCGGAACTCCGGCAATCGCCTGGACACAAAAGCGGTTCAGGGCCGTGCCGAAAACCTCGTCATAGTGGAAGCTGGTAGCCAGGCGCTCGTCCAATTCTGTTTCGTCGGTGGCGAGGCCGTAAACGACCCCCTGGTGGAGGTCCGTCGAGCGGAGCTTCCAAACCTTGCACGCGAAGGTGATGTTGTGGCTGTCATGCACCTTGCTGAGATGGTAGAAGGAACCAGCTTGCTTCGGGTAGGGGAGGACATCCTTGCGCCCCTTGTATTCGATCTCGATGAAGCCCTCTTCGATGTCAATGTTGGGCGTGCCGTACTCACCCATGGTCCCGAGCTTCACGAGGTGAGCCGCCGGGGCGTGCTCGCGCATAGCCCAAAGGAGGTTTAGCGTCCCTGTAATGTTGTTCACTTGGGTCATGATACAGCGCCGCTGGTCGATCATGGAGAAAGGTGCGGAGGGTTGCTCACCGAAATGGACAATGGCATCGGGCTGGAAGTCGCGAAGCACGTCGCGGACCAGGTCGTATTCGCACAGATCGCCGACATAGTATGAAATGCTGTGGCCAGTGACCTCTTTCCACAGGCGCACCCTGTTTCGGAGAGTGCTGACCGGTATGAGGGGTTCGGCGTTGAGCTCAAGTTCCCAACCGCGCTTGGAGAAATTGTCAAGAACGGCAACTTCATGGTCACGTGCGGAAAGATACATGGCGGTCGGCCAGCCCAAATAGCCGTCCCCGCCCAAGACTAAGATTCTCACAATGCTCCTCCTTAGAGATAATCAACACCTGCAAGTGGGGAATGTCGCGGCAGGGCTTCAAACCCGTCCTGAAACAAACTCCTCTTATCTCGCCCCCGTAAGATCTGACCTCGGATCTGAGGGTAGTGTTACGGTTTGCAGGCGCGGTACTCCAGAGGTACCGAAGTCCAAGCGAATGGTAAGTGCGACATGCACATGGCGCCATCGCAAATACCAATCTGGACCGCTATTGTTCTAAACGCCAAAGGGCCGCGGGTGGAAACAGACTGCCCCTCAACTCGATTACCCTGAACGAGTTGACCCTCATCAAGGTATCAGACGTATCTTGGGTTATTAGAGTTGTATGTATAGGAAAGTTTAGGAGGAAGCGAGGGCGCATTCCAAAATCAAGATCTGAGGTCAACGTGCTATGAAATCAACCACTTCCAGTCTTTGTGGGATTGCTACAAGGCATGGAAGATTTAACATAATTTATTACGAGGCATGGTTCCGCCCCCCCCCGGCAGTGAAAGATGCACCGTCCCCGAGGTTTGCATAGGGACTCAGCTTGGTTCGAACCGGGCAATTGTTGCCCGTCGCTGGCGGCAACCCTCTTGATGGTCCGATGGGGCGGAACGTTGTGGCGGCATAACTCGATGATTCTTGAACCGTTACTTCCCTACCCGTCTCTGCGGCACGTCTTGGTTGGTAGATAGGTCTACCAGGAGCCCCATCCGGAAGCGACAATGGAAATAGTCTTAAAAAAAACACGGATGTCAAATAGAATGGAAGCATTTTGGAGGTAGTAGAGGTCATATTCGAGTTTGAGCAGGGTATCCTCTTCGCTCGCGCCGTAGGGGCAGCGGACTTGTGCCCAACCTGTGATTCCCGGGCGGACCAAATGTCGAAGGGAATAAACGGCGTACTTGCGCTGCAAGGCCTCGACAAAGACCGCACGCTCCGGGCGCGGCCCCACGAAGCTCATCTCGCCCTTGAGGACATTGCACATCTGGGGAATCTCATCGATGCGAAGTTTCCGCAGCCAGCGGCCTATGCTGGTAACGCGTGGGTCGTCAGGAGACGCCCACACAGGGCCGGTGATATGCTCCGCATGGCCTACCATGGTGCGCAACTTGTGAATGCGGAAGGTCTTTTCTCCCTTGCCTACCCTTTCCTGGGAGTAGAACACTGCACCCCCATCCTGAAGCTTGACGAGGACTGCCGCCAAAGCGAGAAGAGGGGAAAGTAGAAGCAATCCCGTAAAGGCGAGGCAGATGTCCACGAGCCGCTTGATGACCTGAAAACTCGTTTCGTTTAGCGACCGGAAACCCTCGGCGGTGGCCACCCAGTGTTCATCGAGGTAGCGCGCGGGAAGCCGCTCGGCGAATTCGGAAAACAACTGCGGCAGGTTCCAAACCAACACTCCTCGTAAACGAAGCGCGGCGGCTTTGCGGACCATAGAAGGATCCAGCGAATCGCCGGCCAGGACGAGGAGGTCGAACTCGTCCTCGCCAGTGGACACTCCTGGGGGATCGAAGCGTGCTGGCGTGCTCCTTGATTCCGCATCCGGCTGCCAAACTTGAGTCTGGGAGAGGGGAGAGAATTCCCGGATTAATTGGCAAGCCACTTCCACCTCGCTGGGATTTCCCATAAGGAGGATGGCCAGGCTTCGGCGGCGCAGGCGTAAGAAGATCCCCAGCCGCCAAGTGAGGAGCAAGAAGGCGAAAAGAGTGTTGGCGATGGCGAAGATGCCGCGACCGAAACGAATGTCCGGAGCAAAGAAAAAGACGAAGGAAGTCGCGATGGACGCAAATACCATTCCCAGAAGTGGCCGCCTCAGGTTCTCGACGGAACTCGCTTCCGGCTGCACCTCGTAGGATCGGGTCAGGTAGAGGCTCAGAGGATAAATCATCAGGCAGAGGAACCAGGCGATGCCGTACTCGTCATAGAGAAGCCAGACATCGCCGAGGCGACTATATGTTCCCACGGCCAGGCAGAGAGTGAGAAGAATAAGGTCTCCGCCCAGGAGTGCCAGCTTGATTCTGATTCGTGTCGGGGCCTTCATCGGGGTAGAGGTTTCTCCTTCAACGGGCGGCCAATCCCTTCAATAATGATTCGTACTGCTCCACCACGGCTTGTGGGGAATAGTGATGTGCCATAAATTCCGCCCCGCTCCGTCCCAGGCGTTCTCGCAGGGCGGCATCATGGTAAAGGGTCGTGAGGGCCTGGCAAAGATCTTCCACGTTCCCGGGGGCGGTGACAATGCCGGCGCCTCCGCTACGCAGGACCTGTGCCAAATCAGAGTCCTCATCCACGCTGGCAACCACCGGGCGCGCGGCAAGCAAGTAATTATAGATGCGGCTGGGAAACGACGACTTGCCCACCCCCGGCTTGGAGGTAAGGACAAAGACATCTGCCGCCGCCAGCATTTCGGGGAGCAACTCGCGGGGCTGCGTCGGCAGAAACTGCATATTGGCAAGATGGCTTTCGTTGGCAAGCCGCACCAGATCCGCCTGCTTCGATCCTCCGCCGATAACCAGAAAAAGAACGTCGGGAATTGATGCCAACTTTCCCGCCGCGTCCACCAACAATTCCGTGCCATGAGTGTACCCGATATTGCCCGCATACATGATCACATACCGGTCGTCGAGCCCGAGCCGGCGGCGGAAGGAGTTGGCTCGGGGGAGAGGCTTGATGGCCGTGGTATCGACGAAATTCGGGATGGTGACCACTTTTCCCCGGTCAATGCCCCGCGCCGCGATTGCTTCCACAAAAGATTCCGTGACAACCGCGATCCGGTCCGAAGCCCGGTAGATGCGTGTCATCAGACCGCTCATGGCGCGCACGAGCCACCCCGCCCGGACCTCCTGGCTGGCAAGGTACGCATCCGGAAACAGATCCTGAGCATTGTAAATCACGGCACAGTGGCGGAGGGCACGCAGCAGCAGGGCAATGAACCCCAACCAGAAAGGTGGCGAGACGATAATGACGGCCTCGGGACGCTTGGTGAACATGCCTGCGATTAAGCTGGTCAGGGTGAAACTGGCATAGTTTAGGAACTTCGCAACTTTTCCCTTGGATCCCGGGAACGCCCAGCACCGAACAACCTCTACGCCCCCCCGGATTTCATTCCGGAAAGGCCGCCACCAGTAACCCGGAGGCACGCGTGGGAGTTGGTAGTGGGGCGTACCGGCGAGCACGGTCACTGCGCGTCCGCGCGCGGCGAGCTGCTGCGCGAGGCCGGTGATCACGATGGCGTTACTCGTGAACTCGGGGGCGTACTGGACACTGATGATCAACAGGCGCAAGCGATTCTTGTGGGCCGGGCCGCGGAAGTATGGCTGCGGTTAGGACCCCCTTTCCGGAGGGATGGCCTCGACCCCACTTCTCGCCGCGCGCGGAACGGGTGCGATTTGCTCGAAAATCCGGTATACCTTTTCCGCGCCCTGCTGCCAGGTAAACTGTCTGGCACGCTCAACTGCGCGGCGTGAAAGCTCTTCCCGGAGGGACGCGTCCGAAAGCACCTCGAACATCCTATCGGCAATGTCGTCGGGGTCCTCACCCTCAAATAGAACTGCGGCCTCGCCGCAAACATCGGTCATGGGGCGGCGCCGGCAACAAAGAATCGGCGTTCCGCAGGCGAGCGCCTCAATCAGCACCGTGCCGCACGCTTCCAGCAGCGAAGGGAAGACAAAACAAGTGGCATGGCCGAACAGCAGGGGCATGTGCTGATGGGAAACGTAGCCGAGAAACTTAACCCGGTCAGAGCAGCCTTCGGCGCTGATCAGCTTCTTAACTCTGCCGATATACTGGGAATCCCACACGCCGCCTGGAATCACCAGCGGCATCGTGACTTTGCCAACTTTCACCAGGGAAACATAGGCCTTGGCCAGATTCAGCAAGTTGCCGTAACCCGCCAGCCGCGTCACCGAGAGAATATAGGGCGGATCCAGCCCCAGGTGCTCGTGCAGCAAGGCGGCGGAGCCCGCCGACGGCGGGCGGAAACCTTCCGTCATGCCGGGGTAGCTGACAATAATTTTATCCGGCGGCAGGTGAAAACGCTCGATTAGGAATTCCTTCTCCCATTCGGAGATGGCGATGATGGCGCGGCTGCGTCGAAGCGAGAGGGCTGTCATCATGCGCAACAGCCAAAGCCGGGCCCGCAGGTGAAGCGCATTGGGGAATTGGCCGGCGAAGAATGGCTCGACATTCTGGATGATGATGATGCTGGGGGTGGGCGAGAGGAGAATCGCCATGTTATGAGTTGTGTAAACAACATCGGCGCGTTGCGCGCGGAGAATCCAAGGAAGAATCAACTGTTCCCAAAGCACGCGCAAGGCGCCGGATTTTGGCGTCAACCCGCGCGAGTGAATACGGAAATTCTGCTGCCGGACATCTAACTCATAAGTATTGGTGGCTGGAAGAAAAAGCTCATAGTGGTTGGAGCGGTCCAATTGCGCCAAGTGGGGAAGAAAGCACTTCAAGTAGTTAAGGCTGCCGTAAGACGTCGCCGTGAGCCCGAGAATGGCAATATTCATTATTCCGTCCACCCCGGCGCGAGCCCGCCCGTACCGCGGCGAGGAGTTAATTCGGAATTCTCACGATGAGTTTGGAAAGGCGGGGGTTCACAGGCTCCGGAAAAACCCTAAGGCACTGTCATTCTGAGCCTATATTTTAGGCGAAGAATCCCCCTAGTTTACTTCGTTCACGGACTCCCGCATAATGCCGGCGTCCTTCGCATCGTTTACCCTGAGCGAACGAGCCCAGGATTACCGCATTGAAGCGTTTTTCCGCAACCTCTTCGTCCCCGCTGTTACCAGGCCTTCCTGATAGTTCCCGTACCACGCGTCGCGTCAGCACGCGGGCGCCTCGGCGGGAGCATCAACGCGCGCGCACAGGACCTGCATGGCCACATGGAAGAGCATCATGTGAATGTCCTCGACCTTTTGCATGTCGTTTACCGGGATGTGCACCGGCACTTGCGCCAATCCGGACAGCTTTCCGCCGTTGAAGCCGCACATCCCGACCGTGATCGCGCCCTGCTGGTTGGCGTATTCAACGGCCTTCAGAATGCTGGGAGAATTGCCGCTGCCGGAAATGCCAATCACCACATCGCCCCGATTAAGGAAATTCTTGAGCTGCTCCACAAAGGCCTCGCTGTAAGAAACATCGTTGGCATACGCGGTCACCGTCGCCATGTTGTCGTTCAGGCTCATCACGCGAAATCGCTTCTCCCGGCCATAGGAAACCCCTTTCACCAGATCGCCCGCGGCATGGGAGGCGCTGCTACCGCTTCCGCCGTTGCCCATAATGAACACCTGGCGGCCTTCCAGGTAGGCGCGCTCGAGGAGCTGCAAGAATTTTTCCGCGGCCTCCGTGGGGATGGCGTCAAGAGCCTGCTTGAGGCCCTGGCAATAATCAAGAAACTGTTGACGAATCATTCGCTTCCTCCTCGTCTGGATTATTCCTCATCGCGCCAGGAAGGGCAAGCACTGCGTGGACAGAGCAGGTCGGGCCGGCGGGTGATTTGTGATTTGCGACGGGTGATTGAAGCATCGGATCATCGGCCTGTTGAGTGATTTGCGATGAGTGATATGCGATTCTTGAAGTCGCTGTCACTGCCCGGAATGACAGCACGAGTGTAACCGGAATTGCTCATCTAGTGGATTGTGGAATACTTGCCGCGGCCGACGTGGCTCTCAATGGACAGCGGGGACCGTAACGCGGGCCTCTTACATAAAGCTGACAGCCGACAGCTCATAGCTTGTAGTTGACTGAGGCTAACGATTTCCCCAAATTGATTACAGCTTGAGAGAGAGTCCGAATCTGGATTGTGGGTCAGTTTGATGTAGAGGCGGCTTTACGTCGCCATTTGGCTTTGGTTGGTGGCATACGGGTGTAAACTCCCAGGCGACCGGTGGAAAAAATATAGGTTTTGGGGACAATCCGCAATGATGAAATGGATTAGAAGAATCGGGATCGCTCGCACCTTTCTTGGAGTTCTCGCTTTCAGGGAAATCACGGCTGTTGCGAAGGGGATTCAATTCCAAACGAACCCACTGCGGGAACGTGCGATGGAATCGACTTTAGGTCGTCCTCTGCGTCGGGACTCGGAACTATTGTCAATCGACACCACTTCAGGAGTAGAATTTTGCGGCACTCGAACTGCAATAGCAAGAGCGGAGGCGGCACAAAACCGACGAGGAGTCATAGAGTCCACCTACTTCAGTCCAGATCATGCGCATTTTGCCCCAATTTGACCCCACAAAGACAACCATGGTGAATTCACATCGCAACATGCAAAGGCGAAAAGACTTAGCTATCAGTAAAGAATGGAGGGGACGCCTATTCGGGCTTTTTGTCGCATTTGGGCTTTCACTCACCCTTTCGGGTCCAGCGACATCGCTGTTCGCCGCAGATGACTGCCTCTCCTGCCATGGACCCGAGACAGGGATGGTGAATTCCAAAGGAAAACCCATCACGGTAAACCCCGCCTCACTCACGCACAGCGTTCACAAGGATTTGGGTTGTGTGGACTGCCACGCCGGGGCCGCCAAGAGTGGGCACACAGCGGAAACGGCGTCAGCTTCCTGCCTCACCTGCCATGACGATGTGGCGGCCAAGCTCAGCGCCAGCACGCACGCGATGTTGGGTGACCCCAAGGACAGTTCCACTTGCATTGCCTGCCACGGAACTCATGATGTGGTGAAACCTGCCACGCGGGGTCCCCAGTTCTGTGCCACCTGCCACGCCACGGAGGTAAATCAATACAACTCGAGCATTCACGGCCGGGCGCATGCCAAAATGAATGGCGACCCGCCGACCTGCCAGAGTTGCCACGGCCCGGCGCACCAAGTGGTGGCGTCAAGCGACGCGAAATCGCCGGTAAACAAAGCGAACCTTCCCGACACCTGCGGGCAGTGCCATTCCAACCCAGCCCTTGCCGCAAAGTATATGTTCGCCGTGGCGCTGCCCGTGGAGGCTTACAAGCAGAGCGTGCACGGCCGCGCGATCCAACAGGGGAACCTCAAAGCCGCGTCTTGCAATGACTGTCACGGCGTACACGACATTCTTCCCGCCTCCGACCCGCACTCCAAGACTTGGAAGCAGAACGTGGCGTCTACCTGCGCGAAGTGCCACAACAATGTTTTCGACATCTATAGGGAAAGCATCCACGGGCAGGCAGTAGCCGCGGGCGTCCTGGACGCCGCCACCTGCACGGACTGTCACGGTGAGCACCGCATCCTGGCGCCAGGAAATCCCCAATCGACTGTTTATCTGGCGAATGTTTCGCAGGTCACCTGCTCACGTTGCCATGCCAACACACAGTTGATGTCGCGCTTCAACGTGCCGGCTTCGCGCGTGCCCACTTACGAGGACAGCTATCACGGTCTGGCTTCGAGCTCCGGTAGGCAGACCGTAGCCAATTGCGCCAGTTGCCATGGCGTGCACAACATTTTTGCCTCCAGCGATCCGCGGTCGACGGTGAATAAGGCAAACCTAGGCAAGACCTGCGGCCAATGCCATCCCGACGCCGGGCAGCGATTCACCATCGGCTCTGTGCATACGCTTCCCACAACTACCGCCGGGGGGCGGGCATTGGATTTCGTAAAAGCGTTTTACCTGCTGGCCATCCCTTGCATCCTTGGGTTCATGATCGTGCACAATTTCTTTGATTGGTGGCGTAAGGCCCGGCGCATTCTGGCGCAATACCGGGTGGGCCACGGGCAAGTCCGCTTGACACTCAACGAGCGCGTGCAACACGCACTGCTGCTGGCTAGTTTCATCACCCTGGTCGTAACCGGCTTCGCGCTGAAGTATCCGCACTCATTCTGGGCGGAGCCCATTGTGCAATGGGAGAAAAACTTCCCTCTGCGTGGCTGGCTGCATCGCCTCGCGGGAGTGGTGCTCATCGCCGGTTCCGTTTACCACCTGATCTACCTGTTTACCCATCGTGATGGCCGCCGTTGGATGAAGGCCATGCTTCCCAAAGTCCGGGATGTGCAGGAGGCGGTGCACACAATCGGCTATAACATAGGGTATCGCCACACCCCCCCGCGCTACGCGCGGTTTAATTACATGGAAAAGGCCGAATACTGGGCGCTTGTGTGGGGCACCATCGTCATGGCCATCACCGGCATCCTGTTGTGGGCACACGACGCGGTTTTGGCTTATCTGCCACACGCCCTGGCAGTCCTCGACGTGACCACGGCGGTGCATTTCTACGAGGCCATCCTGGCGACCTTCTCGATTCTGATATGGCACTTCTATTTTGTGATCTTCGACCCCGACGTTTATCCCCTTAAGTGGACGGTACTGACCGGCAGCGCCCCCGAGCATGAGGTGAGGGAAGAAGAGGAAGAAGCCGTGCAACAAAACCCTGATCAGATGAAACCTTCGGGAGGCGCCGCGAGCAAGACCCCGCCTTCGACCCTCTCACCCGCCACTGAACCCGACAGCATCGTTCCTCACACGCCGGTTCACGGCGGCAAGGGCGTGAATTAAAGGAAGAATTCTACCCGCGACCGGCTTGGGCCCCGAAGTCCTCATGGCCTTGCGCCGTCGGGGGATGGCTTGCCGCCCCTGGTTCCGCATTTACGCTGCGGAACGTCGGGTAGGGCAAGCCCGGCATCTCGTGATGGCATTCACCCGTTCCAACGGCGCCTGAGGTTGTGTGACCCGGAGGTATCCACGGCCAATTCGTCTTGGGAATTGACCGTGGGTTCGTCATCAAAGGAAAAGCTCGGAATCACAAAAGCAGTGACGGTGGCTACCCGCTACTCCATCTGCCCCCGAAGTTTCATCGCAAGTTTTCTTAAGAAATCCCGGTCGTACACATGTCCCATGACCGTTCCGTCACCCAATATCGGACGCGTTGCCAAGGATTCCCTTGAGTCTCTTCCAGACAATTGTTGGAAGCAGGCATAGGCATAATAGTCAGCCGGTTCCGCTAGGGTAAGTGGCTTACGAACGTGAGTAATCGAAACAAGCCGATAATCCTGCGTGTAATCAAAAATGACTTTGTGCAGGCCCACTATTTCATCTCTATATTTTGCGTTCTCTTCAAAGAAAAACTTGATCTTTTCTTCGGGAAACGATTGGGCAAGGACCCTTAAAACATGCGCCACGAGGATCTGAGCGCAGACCATGTGCTTAGACGTATATCGTTCGCGTAACTCTCCCGTAAAAAAGTCCGCGTAATCCGCCTCTCGTACTGCTGCCACGACTGGCATCAACTCAGGATGGTTAGTCGCGTGAGCCAGAGAGACAAGGTACTTTTGCTTCTGCTCCCAGCTTAGCTGTCGTGCATAATCTTTGTCCCTTAGGAATTTTGCGGCGTGAAAGTGGTCGAACGGCTTGCGGGCCTCTTCCCATTCTTCCTTGACCCATTTCCAGGCTGATTCCGTTCCGAGAAATCCTCCAATTACACATATATCACCAAGGTCATTCGTTCTTGCGCTGTTGCTTTCATCTAAGTACGCATCGAGCACGTAGAGCATCCTCCTTCCACGACTATAATCATGACCTAAGCGCGCCAATTTGAAAAATGGTGCGACCACTCAAGGGAGGGGGCACAGGGGCGTAGATGGCGCGGTTATTTGCCATGGGTTCGCTGCATATGGTGGAACCCCGGGTCCTTACCACGGGGTGTTCATCGTTTATTTATCCGGTGCAAGAGGTGCTCGTATGCCTTCCGGTAGTCGGGGCCTTGCGGGTCGAGTTCGTAGGCCGTGCGATATTCTTGCAAGGCCTCTCGGTAGTTATGTCGCTGTTCAAGTGCAGAGCCATGAAGAAAATGGGCGCTTGCAGAGTTCGGCTTTAGCCGCACTGCTTCACGCGCCTCTGAAACCTCCCCTTTCCAGTCGCCCTTGTTGTTGGGGTTCAATGTCAGCGCCTCACAATCCTCGGCAATTGCCCCGTCCACGTCACGCTTGTCCCCAAATGCCCCGCCGAGGTCCGTGTGCGCAAATTCGTTATTCGGGTCAAGGAAAAGAGCCGTGCGGTATTCAGCAACCTCCCCGTCCAAATCCCCGCTTTCGGCAAGCGCCTCGCCGAGGGCGGCGTGTATCACCGCGTTCTGAGGGTCCAGCATATGCGCCGCGCGGTATTCCGCCTCGGCGTCAGCGTATCGCTTGCTCCGGTAGAAGGCCAACCCGCGCGCGACATGTTTCCGCACCTCCGTTTGTCGTGCCTGGAGTGCCGGATCAACGGTCGCGGGCTTCGTTACCTTGGCGCTCTTGAGCGCGCTAATCAGTTCGTCCTCACCACCAGCCAAACGGACCTCCTGAAGGTAGTCATCCGTGGGCTCAAAATCGATTCCGCGGTCCTGAACCAGCGTGGCGTGAACGCCCCAATCCGTCGATAGCGGCGTTGGGGGCCGCGTCGACCTCTCCCCGGCCCCCAACGCCGCTATCGACGGATTGGGGTATATTAGGATGCGTTTTAGAGAAACAGGATTCGTGCGGAGATTCAATCTTCGGGTCTTTCGGATTTGCCGAATGATTTGAGAGTGACTCGAGTCGTTTGGACGGTTTCCTTGCCCGTATCCGCGTTGACAGTGACGATATCCACGCTCCCGATAAGGCGAAAGTAATCCGGATCCTTCTCTCCCAGGCCCTTGCCCCGTTCAACTGTTCCGGAAAAGCGATAGGACTTTCCGTGAATTCGATTGGTCCGGAACTCCACGTGGGTCTTCTTGCGGGATCCTTCCAGGATGTCGAAATTCAGAATGTCGTCGGATTCCTCTTCCGGCTGCGCGACCTCAATATACCCCTTGAGTCTGCCCTCCTCATCGAGGATCGCCAGCGTGTCGTCAGCAGAAAGGAAATGATATTTCGCCGTCATGTCATCGACCGGTTGGGTCTCTTCCTGGGCCTTCACAACGCCGCCGGCGAACCAAGCGACGGTGAGGACGGCCAGACACCCAAGAGGTTTGGCAAGCTTGACTCCTCGACAAGTGTCCGACAACGCCATCTTCTCGAGCCCCTGGGCCATTCGCTTTACGCCTCAATTCCTGCCGCCGTCTTGCGGCTTCCGCGCAAGAAGCAGCGCCAAACCTGCCCTTTTGATCAGTTTATTCTGACTTTCGCGAGACAGCAAGCGAGAGAGCGGACCGGGACGCCCCCACACCGTGCCTTGAGCAATGATCGCAGGCCGTCTTGCGGGATCGTACGTCACGGAATTGAATTGACACGTGGACCGCTTCTTAGGCCTCCAACAGAAATACCGCGACGTCCTGATACGGCACGCTCACCTCGACACCCCCGCCTTCAACCGGAACCGCTTTCTCGCTGTAAACGTCCCTAACCTGGTGAAATTGCAACGGCAGGGCAATTCGGGCGGTTTGGTCCTCCGCTGTATCGTTAAACACGGTCAGGAGGCTTCGGTTCGGACCGTGAATGATCCGCGGCCGCACCTTCTCCGCGGTCGCGTCAGGTTGCACCACGCGGACGATAATGGCGCGCAGAAGTTCAATCCCGCCGGGGCTTCCAGCGGCGATACTTGCTCCCAGATTGGTGCCGATGTAGTAGACAGTTCCTTTTCCGAGTTTCGCCGTCGCCGCGACGGGCAGGCCGTGGCAGGTCGCAATCGCCCGGGCGGTTGACAGGGTGATCGGGGTTAAGAATGTGTTCGCCTTCACTTGCACGGACATGGGCTCGGTAAACTCGATCGGGGGCTGATAGTAGATCCGATCCGAAGGAGCAAGGGGAACTGGAGGCTCGGCCCGGTTCATCATCAGACTCTCCTTTTCCCGGTAGCCGAATGCTTCGCTCAAACCATAGGGGGGAACGACGGGGTTGCTATAAAAGCGCTCATCAAATAGTCCAAAGGCGGTTTCAAGGATCAGAGTACCGCCTGATTCCGTGAAGCTCTGCAAGGCTTGGCACGTTTCCATTTTTCCGATCAAATGCCACGGCACGATGAGGACCTGGTAAATGCCCTTTCCCAAACTGCAAGGTTCGATGAAGTCAGCCCATAGGTCCAGATTCCAGATGGCCTTGTAGTAGCCTTGAAAGGACTGTGTGGAAACCGCCTCATCACCACTCATGGCATAAGACAGAAGTGCGTTGTCCAGGTCTGTTAGTATCGCCACACGCGGTGTGGGCCGATAGTCCTTGAGGATGTCCCAATAGGATTGAAGGAAGCGGTTCGTCTTGGCGGCCTCCTGGACACGATCCGTGGTGGCCCCGTCGCGCGTCACAAGTCCGAATCCGGTTGACTCACGTCCAGTAGACTCGGCGTGATAGCACCAGTAAACAATTCCCTTCGCACCACTGGCCACGGCGAGCCAATTGTAAAAGCGCACGTCCCGGGGACGCATTTCCGGACCCCGCTGCAATCCCGAGTTCGAGTGCCCGCCTTGCATTTCCGTCAACCAGAAGTCCTTGCCGGCCGCATTGCAGCGCGTGATCTCAAACCTGGCAGCAACGTCAGAGACCTGCCCCCGCCGCCAATCGCCGGACGTCCCGGGGACGTCCCAGTGCCGCGGGAACAGTGACAGGCCCCAA
>Ga0335085_10001960_pt1 | contig 40361 bp, 62 predicted proteins | sample Lox_Sample_45_FD_206712 | JGI IMG/M metagenome (GOLD analysis project Ga0335085, IMG submission 206712) | Soil microbial communities from Loxahatchee National Wildlife Refuge, Florida, United States - Lox_Sample_4.5 | ecosystem: Environmental > Terrestrial > Soil > Wetlands | place: USA... | reverse complement strand
GCGGGTGCCCAGTTGGGCGTGATTCACTTGCATGTTGAGGGCGAGCACGGGTTGGGTGAGAGGCGGGGGCATCCTACCCTGCCGATCTTAAAGCCAAAGTTGGCCCGCAGTGTTCCGCCAGGATGCGCTCCCGCTTCAATTGATTGAAGGCAATCTCCAGTACCGCCGGATCGGCGGTTAAGATATCGCGCAGGTTCAAATAGACGGCATGATTAAAAGCGCCTTCTGGTGCCTGCCCACTGGCCCGCGATACGGCGCACGGGATACAGAGGTAAACGCTCCGCCCTTGAGATTTGAGCCGCGGAGTGAGCCCGCGGGTTTGCGAGTACAAGACTGTGGGAACGCAGGGTTCGCCCGGTTTCAGTTCGCGAAAACAGGTGGCGCAGATTTCCGATTGACCCACCAGCAGTGCCATTCTCCCCCTAAAAACCCTGCTAGCGGCTTGCTAGCAGGGTTTGTAACCCCTTCAATATGCCTTGTATTGGCCCCAGGAAGGCAGAATTTCGGCTTTTGCAGGCATCCGGATGGTAAACCCTAGCGGATGGGGGAATTTAGGGTGTGGCGGGCGTCGGGCGCGACAGTCCTCCCGGTAAGCGAGGAGGTGGGCAGCCATTGATTAGCTCCGTCTCTCAGAGAGCAGATGGCCGGGCTTGATACCGGCTAGGCTACCCTTCACCCTAGCTCTAGGTTGCCGGGTTCACGGTGGATGCTAGGTTCTTCTCGCACCGCTACTGTTCTTCACCACCCCGCGTGTCCTTTTTCCACGCCGCATCTGCTCTCTCAGTTACGGAGCCATTCATCCCTTCCAATTCGCCACACCTCCGGTCCATTTGCTCCCCCCAACGCCTATTTGATCTGTCATCGCTCATCGGCTCACCGTCCGTCCCGCACTCAGTTCTTCCTTCTCGCTCAAACACAGCGACCAAGGCCACTTCCAGTGCCGTTCCCGATTCCAGGATTCCCCCCGCAGCTTGCCGTGGACAGAAAGTTCATGTGGATAACTGCGCTGGGCGCAGGTGCAGAGCAACGGGAGCGGGGCGCCAGTGCGAACCGCGTTTGCCCGGATGCACTGCTGCTTTCCACAGGTGCGGGTCTCAGATTCAAAAGTCGCGCCATACACCACGAACTCGACTCCGCATTCTGCGCAGCGATAGACCTTGTTGCCTGAAAGTTCCACCGCCAGGCGCCGGGCCGCAAGATATTTTTCCGTCACCTCTTTCCGTTGCCGGTCCATCTCGCGTTTTTCGGCTGAACGGTTATAGGAGCGAGTGCCTACGCCGTAGGGCGTGACCAGGTTGGATAAACGCAGGTCATTCTCGTCGGGATTGCTGGGTAGGGCCATTTCGGTAACTCGCTCCTACTTTCTGCTCTCCGCCAAGGGAACTCGATCATGCTGCGCTATTGAGCGCATCATATACGGCCTTCGCAATTACGCGACCCATCGCCAACGGAACACCATTTCCGAGGACATGAATAATTGAGGAGCGACTGAGGTGCGCCTTGTGACTCATAAGATGTTTTGCCAACGGCTCACAGCCTTGCAATCGACCGTACTCTGGAATCGGTAGATCGCCCGGCAAGAATCCTTTGTCCCCTACGTAGCGGCTTGTGCTTTTTCCCCGCTTCCAGGTCGTAGCCATGACAGAGGGCGACGCAGAAATCCCTGTCCGGCATGGAGCGAGCGCACTCATCGGCCACAGCCAGAATGCTCTTGTTCTAGCCGTTTCCCCGCCGCAATCAAAATCCCGCAACATAATCGGATTTCCCCACTCAGGGGGAATCCCGGCATGACCGATGGCTCCACAGACGTTTTCCATTACAACCCACTGCGGCTTTGCTTCCCGATAAACGCGCACAAATTCCGGGATCAGGTCTTCGGCATTAGTTCCTGCAATCTCGCTCGCACTAGAATGCACTTGGCACGGCGGCCCGCCGATCAGACCATTAAAACCGCCCTCCGGCGGATGAAACCTGCGAATATCACCGCCCCAAAGTAAATCCGGGCCGCGGACCACACAAAAGCCAGCTTCCTCGAAGGCCATGTCAAGCAAGCCAATTCCAGGAAACAATGAAAGAACAAGTCCGTGCTTCACGCCGCCTTCCTTTCCTCGGAACTAGGGAACTCGATCACATCCGCCTGCTTATTCTTTTCCTTCCGGGAGGCCCACTTCTCCCAGCCCCAGAAGAACAGAAGGGCGGGTAAGAAACCGCAGAGCACAGCGCACTTGAGGATGGCTTCCGCAAATAGAAGCAAATCGTCGCTCATGCGGATTTCTCACGCGGCATCGTCAATAAAGCTACGACCAGCAAAATGCAACCTCCGGGCAGCCGGTCGGTATCGTGATCGGAATCGACGAATCCGCATCGCGCCCTCCGGCAATTCCGGATAAGTTGAGGCAAAGGCTGATGAATATCCTCGGTTTGTTCGTCTGTTAAGGGGCAATCCATGACTCACTCCCCCTCCGTGCTTCGGCTGAATTCCGATGCGGCCTTCCAGTGCACGATGTGCCCCTTAAAAGGGAGCCGTCCAGCCCAGAAGTCCAACATCTCCTCGAAATCCTCAAATCCGTCGCGCACCGCCAGCGCATCGCGCTCCGAAGCGGTTAGCTCCACGCCATCAATCGCCACAAAAGCATCGCAATTGCATTCATGCCCGCAAGCGTCGATCTCGATCTCGCCCACGGCAACACAGGGAACCCGCATTAAAAGTTCTGCGCCTTTGTGGCGAAGCCCGGTGTAAAGATGCAACGTGTTCCCCGGCTTATCGGGGTGCGCCCTGAATGCGCGAATGGTGTGAGTCTTCGCACCAGAGCGAATTTTAGGGACAAAGCGTTTTTGAAAGTTATAAAGTCCCATCTCACTCCCCCTCCGTGCTTCGCGTGAAGTGATCCCCCCACTCATTGCCACAACTGGCGCAGCATCCGATGAACCCGGAAGTGCAAATTAGTCGCGCCACAAACAGCTTCTTTCCCCCGCAGAAGTAGCAGTCCCGCATATCCTCGAACGGGATGTCCAGGTAAGCCACTGTGAAACCTTCTGCCAGTTGCGCAGTTTCAAGGATGCGAAATTCGGCGGGCACCTGCATCCTGCGGGGATCTATGCACAAAATCTCCGCCGGCTGGCGTTCCGGGAACTGGTAGAGTGTTGCCATTCGTCGCGCCCCTCGCTTTAAGCAACAGTCTTGACTTCTTTGACGTTCACTTTCATGCCGGGAACGGAGAGGTAGCCTCCGTTTGGTTCCTTGGTCACAAAGCCCAGTTGGGCCAGTTTGTCCAGTTCGCGATACACATTCGGCTTCGCGCTGCCCGCCCCCCGGCGCTGCAATTCATTGAAGGCGGAGTTGCCCGTCTGTCCGGAGTCAAAAAATCCCTGCGAAATCAAAACTGCCAGCCTTCCGCGCAAGGTTGAGTCGTCGGCCTCGATCACGTATTTCCGCACCGTCACGTCGATCACCGGTTTGTTGACTTGCAAGGCCATGGCGACTTCGCTGCCCGGATCGTGCACCGGATGCGGCATGGCTGCTTGCGGCGTGTCGCGGTTCACGATGGTATGACCCGGTTTGCCCTCTTTGATTGCCGATTCCAGTTGCTCGATCCGCCGGCGCAGACTTTCAATTTCCCTCTGCCCCTCTTCGTAAGCCAGTTTGTAGTCCATATTCACCCCTTCGCTTTTGCTTTCTGGGTGTGGAATCTCGTCCACTCCCAGCTTCCCTGTAGCAATCTGCACTGCCTCCGATTCGATCATCCAGGCCGGACGTACATACACTTTTTTGACTTGCTCTCCCCAGCACGCGAAGAACTGCCCTAGCTTGAGAGTGGGGATGTCGCCTTCTTTGGGGCGCTTGATGCCTTTGGGAATCGAGGAAAGCGCGCGCTCTATCTCATTGGCTTCTCGCTGCACGCCCAGGAGCCACACCGAAGCCGCTCGCAGAATCTCTTTTTCTACGCCCGCAATGTCCTGACTATTTGAAATGCGAATGTTGCCGACTCCGGCGTAATAGCTATGATCGGCACTTTCCACATTCACTAGGTCGTACAGGTAGCCCTCGTACTCCTTGGGGTGAATTTTTTTGATGAGGCTACGGGCGTTCCTTAATTCCTGCGAAAAAGCGACCTGGACAAAGTCCGGCTTGTCCGAACGAATCGATACTGTGCCGTTTTTGCGGGATAGAAATAAAACTCCGGTAGCAAGGGGACGTGAGACAGAACCAAAACCATCCACCCGCCCCCGGCGATGCGTGCCATCCCCAGCAAAGTAGCCTTCTAACCATATGCTCTGCACACGGCGGCAAGCATTCATGACGATGTCAGGAACCTTCTTAGTTCGGGAGGAGTAGTCCCCACCTGCGACATAAGCGATTTTCCGCATATGGTCAGCTAGTAAAGGAGACCGCACTTCGACACTTCCAACTCGAAGACGAGCACTATTCGTGCAAGGTGACAGATGAAAAATGTCCCGCAGCGCTTCGGCGGCTCGTTGCAAAATTCGCGAGTTGGAGTTGGCGACACAAACTGAATCGCCTGATACCCAACCCTCAGCGGCAAAAATCCCGTAGAACCACGCCAACTCCAACGGCCCGACAAATAACTGATGCTGCCCCGCCAGTTCTCTGCCGTCCTTATCCTCGTAAAAGCCCCTGCTGCTTAAAGTGTGGCCAGGCCGGAGTTTTCCAGCTTCTTCGTACCGATAGCAGCGCTGCGCTTTCCGTAAAACCGGGTGATTGGGCGAGACATCTACAACACCAGCAACCGTGTTAATCGAAAGCAATGTCCCACGCCATGGGTGCCGAAGAATCCCTTTAACCCGCCGCCAGCGCATTCCGCCGTTGGTTTGAGTTGGAACCTCGACCGTTTCGGCAAACTCGATTACTTCCTCTCCGTCCGGACCGCGACCGATCTTGCCGGGCAAGGTATAAAGACTCGAAAAACTTTCAGAGCGGACCTGGCCGTTGATTCTGGTGAGAATTGATTCGTAGCCGGGGATTGAATCCGTCCAGATATAGTTTTGCAGCCCGGCGCCCTCGCGGGCGATTTTGCGCACTTCGAGTTTTACCGGCGTATTGCGGCCCTGGGGAGCAAACTTCCAGGCTTCCGGCAGAATGGTGATGACATCGCTTTCCCGGTCATGAATCCAGCGCATCGCGGAAGAGATGACTAACATCTGCAATTCTTCCGGATAGCTGCGAAGATCCATCACGTTCAAGCCGGTTTGCAGTTCAATACTCGACGATTTGGGCAAGCGTGCGATGAGGGGCAGCACCTTGTCGAGATATTCCCCGAGCAGCATGTAAATATCGGCGTCCATGGAACGTTTGGCGCGGCTCATCATTTCCGTCAGGTTGAGCCGCACATCCGCCAGGCATCGCGCCGCCTTGCACGCACGCACGATCCATGCCCGCTCAAATTTCATCTTCTGGCGCATGATGGCTTCAAGCACGCTCTCGATAAATTCCCAGTCAGCACGCTCCTGAAAGTACGGCGGAATCCCTCGGCCGCTGTTCTCAAAGCTGCGCTCCCCGCGCTTGGTGATGAACGCAATTGCCCGTTTACCGCTGCGGGAAATCAGAGCTTCAAGGGTTGTAGTTTTGCCGCTCTCCTGGGTCTGCCCGGTCACGCAAAGATGCCGGACCGGGATTTCCACCGGTTTGCCGGTTCCCAGTTCATAGCCCAGAAGAATGGCTTGGGTGTGTCTGCCCACAGAGTGACCTCCTTGTTTTGCGCTCCTCTATCTTTTTGTTGCCATTCTCGCGCCTTGTTTTCCACAGTGTTTACTCTTCTAGCACCCAACTTGTACAACTTGATCAAGTCATGTCACACAGGTGAGGTGCATGAGTTGGTTGATTAATTAGTAAACAAACTCAGATTCCGAGCGACACTTATCGTGATGCCTACGGTGCAGGTGCAACCGTCGCCGCTTTTCCTGCGCCGCGAGTTGTCAACTAACTGGGGGTTACCTCCCCGTCTTCATAGTCGTCCAGGTACCACTCGAATTGCCCGTACCGCTGGCCGACCTTTTTCCGCGACTTCACTCCGAGTTTCACCTTGGCGCGCCGGATCATTCGATCCGAAAACCCGGCCTCCTTTGCCTCGGAGAGAATTTCGCCTGAAATCTTGGCTCCGCACTTCAACATGTCTTCCAAAAACTGCGCCGCTTCGTTCAACCCATCGCGCTCCTCTTCGGTCATGCCGGCGCTGGCGCCCAAATCCTCAGCGGTGATGGGGCTCTCGCCTGTCCAGCGGAATCCTTCTCCGCGGATTTCATAGCCGATGGAAGTCCCTTTTTCTCCGATGTTCGATTTGGCATGGGTCAGCACGTATTGCCCATTGTGCTGTCCGACTTGCAACTCAGTGCGGGCAGCCCCGGTGATGTCGATACTCCCCAGGCCGCGATTAATGACGCTCCCCGCGGTGGATTTCGCGAAGTGGCGCAGAATAAGCAGACATACTTGGTGTTTACGGGCAAGCAACGCCAGGGCATCTAAAATGGGGCGGGTCTCATTCGAGCGATGCATATCCACTTCACCGCCTAGGTACGATTGGATGGGATCGACCACCAGAAAGCGAGCACTGGTCTGCTTGATGGCGGATTCCAGCAGCGGAATGTCACTCAGCCGCACTCCCTCCCGCCGCGCTTTCGGACCCTCTCCGGTCACCGCCCCTTGCAGCATGTGACAGCGGCCGGCATCGCCTTGCAGCAAATCAAACCGCGGGCGCACGGAGTATTCCACGGAATTTTCTGTCGAAAGATAGATGACATTCAGTGGATCCATTTCCTCGCCAGAGAATGGAACCTTGCCAACGGTAAGCGCCGCCGCGAACGACAGGGCAAGGTAGGTTTTTCCGGCTCCCGGTTCGCCTGAGAGCACGTTGATCATCCCGTAAGCTAAGTACGGTCGCCAGAGCCATGGCACCGGCTGCGCTTCGACGGATGAGAGGGTGAGTAGATCGGGACGCCGGGTCAGGTTCCGCGGCGTGTAGGGTAATAGGTCGCCATTCAGGTCATAGCCCGAGCGTAGCGCCTGCACTCCGATTTCCAGTTTCTCGATCAGGGCATGCGGATCGTTTTGCGGGTTTCCAGCATGCCGGCCTAGCGCCTCCGCTACAAATTGCAGACGGCGAAGATGCGAGAGCCGCTGTAGCTTCTCCACCCTGATGCGCAAATTTTTAGCTGGCAGCACCACATGCCCACTAGTGATGTCGAGAATGAAGGCGAGCGCGTCTCCAACTTCTTTCTCTCCTCCGCTCCACGCCTGGGCGACCGCAATCTCATCGAATTCACCCCATTCATCGGCGAGTTTCAGAATGGTGCGAAACAACGACTGATGCACGCTACCGCCAAAATCGGAAATCGTCAGGTCCGCGAGTGTTTCCTTGAGCAGCTTGGGCTGCATCAGCAGTTCAGCCAGAACCTCGCGCTGGGTTGAGATGTCATAGAGGGTCGAATTGGAGGGGGTCTGCTCGTAGCGCCAGAGGGTTGGAAGCACCGCCTGCACTACATCTGGACTCTTGGGCTCGTTCATGCCCGCGCCTCAACGTCTTTCCAGAACCATTGGTGAAAACCGCAATTGCATTCCATCTGCGGAGACAGGCAACCCGACGCATGTCCGCGCTGGAGGCAGGAATCGCAAATTCGGCGGTTGGGTGGCAGGGGCATGCCACAGATGCCACAATGGAGGAGCGGGGAAGTTAATAGATTTTGCTTGGCTGGGTCAGCCGTGTTGGGGTATCGTATTTGCGTCAAGGTGGCCATTCGCAACGGCATCTGACTTTTGGCGGCGGAGGATGGTGAGTCCTTCGCCGTTTGTTTTTCAGAAAGCCTAAGCGCGCAATCCTTCCTTGGTTGAAAGCGCGCGCCAGCCTAATCTCGTAATCTGCGAAAGGTCCACGCCAAGACGCTCTCGTAGCTCGGCTACGATTTCTTGATCCGATTCCGTCATGCGCACGCAAACCTGAGGCGGACGTACCGCTGCATGAGGCGGGCGTTTGGGAACTTTTTTTGTTGTCATGCGAAGCACTGTATTGCTATTGTGTCCCGTGTGTCAAATGAAATCTGTTGCCTGAGTCGGTTCTCCCGCGAAGGGAAGGTGAAAACATGACCACGGAAAACACAATCCCTGCACTGGAATCGCTTCTAATCGCTCAAACCGATGATCCTGAATTACTGGAGTGGTTAGGCAAGGCGTGCAATTTAGGGGGCTCGTTTGTTTCTTCGATGGCGCGTGCTGGCTTGGTGGCTGATTGGCAAAACTATCCTCTCATCCGCCCGGTGCTGCTACAGCTTCGGGAAAAATATCCGGCATACGAACCATCGGAAGCAGTGAAACGCGAACTCGCGAAGAAAAAAGAGGGGGGCGAGGATGAGTAAGGGCACGGACATTTTCGCCGTAGTCGATCTCAAATCGCCGCTTTATCACGAAATTGTGCACGTCTTCGGCACTCGCCGCCTGCCGCTAGTGGATGCGCGCCTGATTGCAAACACCGGCCCAGGCTTGCCCGCGAGTGAACTGTTTTTTAAAGTGGACCCCGAGCGTCTTACTCCGCAGCAAATCACTCGTTGGTCAAATTGGATGGCTGCGCGCTTCCATCTTCCCGTTGTCTCCGTGTTGCGTGACATGAGAAATCCCGATCACGGAATTCCGCTTCTCCAGGTCCACGTTCTCAAACTTGAGCCCGAGGGCACCGAACCGCTATACCCTCGACGCCTCGCCACGCTTCCCAACGGCCCCATTTCCATGAGGATGTTCTATTGAAACCCTGTGACCTCATCCAAGACCTCGAAGCCATCGGCCCGCTGGAGCCCTCCGCCCTGTTCTTCTGGCTAGCCGATCACATGCACGTCGCCCGACTGAAAAACGGAATGGCGATCAACGACGGCCTGGACTGCGCGGAACTGTTCCGCCAGCTCGGCGTCGAATCCCAGCATCCGCAACGCTCGCTGGTGTTGCTGCCAAAGACTGCTCCTGCATCACAACCCCGCAACTGGAAGGAAAACCGATGACGGCATTTGCTCTGTTTGTCAGCTACAAATCCGGCAATCCCGACTACCTGCGGGAAAAACTCGACAACGCGATTAGCCGGTTTCCCACGCGGGCAGCGGCAGAGCGGCAGCGGGAAAAGATGACGAAACCCGGAACGCTCTGGCGGGGAGTGGACTCGGTTACGGTAGTCGCGTATCCGAAGGAAAAGGAGCGGACAGCATGAAGCTCACACCGGAAGCACAGGCAGCGCTGGCGCGGGCAGATACGCGGGGAATCTTTCTTGACATGACGCCGGAACGCAAGGAGAAGTTTGAGCGGTTAACCCGCACCATCATGGACCTGCTGACCTCAAACACCGACGGGCCGCTCGAAGCCTACATGTTTTTGCAATTGCTTTTGTGGGGTTTTGAAGAAACTTACGGATTGCGCGGCGGGATCGCCTTGGATGACCACGAATCGATGACCTAGGCGGCGCGCTTACTGCCTTTTTTGCGGTTACAGAACCAGTGGCAGGCATTGCTGAGAACCTTCCAATTCCGCCTTTTCCCCAACGCTGTCCAGCGAACAGCGCTGGAGTTTATCCTCCGCGACAACTGCGAAACCTATAACGCCGCTCTTCAGGAACGCCGGGACGCATGGAAGCTGGAGCGCAAGTCCATCACCTACCGGATGCAACAGGATGAGTTGACGGAGTTGCGGAAAGACGAACGTTTCACCGTCATCGCGTGCGATATCCAGCGTGATGCTCTGCGCCGCATCGACCGGGCCTTTCAATCTTTCTTCCGCCGGGTCAAGGCGGGGCAGGCTCCGGGTTTTCCGCGATTCCGTTCTCCCCAGCGTTACGATTCGTTCGGCTTCAGCTTGCCAGTGGTGAGCGAAAACCGGTTGAGAATTCCCAACGTCGGGCGGGTGAGACTGCGCGGGGGGCGTGAGGTTGCGGGCAGGGCGAAATTCTGCACGGTGAAGCGCGACGGAAAGCGCTGGCAGGCATCAGTCGTTACCGATATCGGCCTAGCGCCAGAGAAGCGGGCAGTGGGGAGCGCTATCGGAATCGATGTGGGGCTTGCAACTCTGGCCGCGCTCTCCGATGGAACTAAGATTGAAAATCCGCGATGGGCGCAGCGGTACGAAGATCGCATCGCGGCAACGGGCCGGATTTTAGCGCGCAAGCAAAAGCGGTCGCGGAATCGCCTCCGGGCGCGGCAAGCCCTGCGGCGGGCGCACCAGCGGGCCGCGAATGCGCGCACCAACTACCTGCACCACATCTCGAAGTGGCTGGTGAGTCGCTATGACCTGATTGCCTACGAAGACCTGAAAATCCGAAACATGGCGCGGTCGAAACTGGCCAAAGGAATTCTGGACGCGGCGTGGGGACAACTGATTTACCAACTCAAGTACAAGGCTGAGAGCGCCGGTGCTTGGGCGGTTCCGGTCAGGCCCCACGGGACAACGGTACGCTGTTCATGCTGCGGGGCGGATGTTCCGAAGACGCTGAAAGAGCGGACGCATAACTGCCCGCAGTGCGGCTTGTCATTGGGCCGCGATCACAACGCGGCAAGGAATATTCTCGCGCTTGGGATGAGCGCTGCGGGCGCAAGCCCTCAGAATGTACACGGAACAGGTGTATGAGTCCCATGTATTTCCCCAGGCGATTGAGTTGCCTATCGTTTTCCTGCTGCATTCGCGCCAGCAACTCAAGGTTGTGGGTCAGGGCTTCCAGGCTTTGCGTCAGAGCCTCCAACCTTTCGTCAATGTTCATTGTTTACAATTCTAGTGCCTACCCCCTTCGCAAGTCAACCAAAACGTGCTACAGTCGGGCGGTATGGCAACTCCACGCATGCTAGACCGTGATTTCTTCGTCGCCCAGGGACGCAAAGGTGGAAAGAAGCGGGTGAGGAATCAGACTCCGAAGCAGAGAACCGAAAGCGCCCGCCGCGCCGCCCTGGCCCGCTGGAAAAAGAAGGCCCGCCCATGATTGCTTGGCTTCTCCGCATCGGTATAGCTCTTGCCTGCCTGATTGCAGGGGGAGCGGTAGTTTACGGCGTACTTTTAGCTGCGGTGCTTCGGCATGATGGCGGGTTGATTCACCGCGAACGGGAGCGCAACTGGTGGCCGTGATCTCCGGTTGTGCTATCATCCCCCGCTATAACTGACGGCACAGGAAGGGCGCGGGTGGAATTTTCTGGGGCGGTCCGGCGCTAGCCCCCCATCCCACCGGACCGGCCCGCGCCCAGGGTTTCAAATTCCGAGTCTCCGCTTTCTTTCACCGGCCTTTCTTTCTCCGCCTCGCCTGCTTCCGCCATGGCGCGGTTCACCATCTGCCCCAAACGGTCAAACATGGAATCATTCAAGGCGACAATCCAGAGCAGGGCTTCGAGGGTGAGTTCCAGTTCCACTTACAGAGCATAGTGGAAGGGAATTGCTGGAAGCTAAGTACGGAAGTCACGTGCGCCGGAATGGAACCACCGCCCCTTGCTCGCGCAGTTCCTTGCAAGTCAGGCAACCACAGGATTGCTGTTCCTCGATGGCTTCCTTGCTCATGCTTCCGGCGGGGGTTTCATCGGGAAAGGTCTTGAACATCAGAACGGGGACAACCGATTCGGGTTCTTCTCTTTTATCGAGTACCCAGCCGCTCGCCTCCATGGCCCGGATAGCGACATCGGCGCACTTCGAGTCAAAGCGAAACCAGCGATATTCTTTTACCATTCACTCCTCCCGCAGCAACTCTATCAGCTTGCCTTTATTTTCTTCGGTCGAGAGTGCCCAGAAAGCCAGAAGCGCCCGCTGGTAACGCGCATTCTGCCGGCGGTCCATTTCGCCCAGCTTCCGCCCCAGCCCGTTGCAGTCCTTGCGTGCTTGATTCACCACAAACCACAGCCCGCCGGCGTAGAAAAGAGCGGTGCAGGCAAGCCCTACCAACTCGGCGGAAATCGTCATTGGCGTTCGTCGCTTATCCCGAGACTTACCCCTATCAGGATGATTAGCAGCCCAGCACCGAAATATTCCCACCCGTGATGTTTGGAAAATCCTTCAGCGAAGCACACTCCCAGAATCACCCCCGCGAGGAAGAGTGCCACGCGAGCAGTACCGCGAGCTTCAGGCATTCCCCGGCTCCACAATCGGAATCGCGATCACCTTAGCGGAGTCTCCGTTGGCTCCCTGTGCCGGCTCGCCTTCCTCATCCCCATAGGCTTCGGCAACGTAGCGCACGAAGTCGGCTTCAAATTCTCCCCAGCCTGGTGCAGCTGCCCTCGCCGCCAGCAGCGGTGTCCCCTGGATAAAACTTCGCAGCGTAGGCGGATCGGTCAGCATCGGGTACAGGGTGGCCAGAAGGTTGGGGAAACTCATGTCCACGTGCACCGCAGTATCGTAGCCGTCAAAGCGCTGCCCATCGAAAGATTGGCAGATGAGATTCACCATCTGCGGTACCTGTTGCTCGATCATAGCTCTAGCAGACGGTGGCTCATGCTCGATCACCGGCGGAGCAACTTCGGCAGTTCCGCTGGCCCCAGGAATATGCACAGCGGGTTGCGGAGGGATGAACTGCGGGACGGGCGCGCCTGGGGCTCCTGGTGCTGGGGCTCCCGGTGTTATGGCGGGATTGACCGGTTGCGGTGCCCCCTGGCCTCTCATGGCCACGGCGCGGCGGAAGTTCTTTTCCTGCATCTCCGATACCTGGGCAATCATGGAAGGAAGTTTCCCAACAAACTCGGTCAGCGGCGCCGCCCACCAGGGAGCGGCAGCATGGGATTTTTTTGTGCTGATGATCTCACCCAGGTCTTTCAGGCTTTCCACATCGAACATCTCTTTCACCAGTCCGAGTTGGCTGGACAAATCGCCAGCCGCGGCCGGCGGCGGTTGGGGATTCGGTTCCGCGGTCAACCGTTTCAGGCTGGCAGTGAGCAGGGCTTCGATGATGGGATCGCGCGCCGGCGCCGGCGGATTCAACCCGCGCTCAAGCACCATCATCATGAACCTGTCGGCCAGCGTTTGGGATTTGCTGTCTTGGCCGTCCAACCCCAGTTGCTTGCGCATCAGATCGTCTTTCAGTTGCAATGTGGATTTCAGCCCTTCGGTCAGCATCTCTTGATTGGCGCGCGAGGCTTCGGTCACGGCGGCCACTACGGTGGCGGTAATGTCTCCGGTTATCGGCTCCGCCGCTGCTGCCGTCGAATTTGGCGGTGGCAGAGGGTTGCCCTGCGCGTCCACCATGATGACTCCCGGCTGGAGTTTCGCCGGACCGTCCACGGAAAAGCGGATTTCCTTGATGCGCTCGTTTCTTTTATCGCCCGAGACCTCGGTGTAGCAGTTGAGCAGCAGTTGGTATTTGCCTCCGCCGTGGCGCTGCCGGAAGTAGTCCTCATCGACCGGCTTGCAAATTTTTTCCATGTAAGAGCCTTTGCCCTCGTTGCGCACCGCCGGTTCCAGGCGATAAGCGTAAATGATGAGCTTGTCTTCCCACAGCGTGGCGGGCAGAACTTCGAGAGTTTTCCAGAAGGACAGCCCGGCGACGGCGGTCCGCAGCGCGGCCGGATCGTTGACCAGGTTGAGCCAGTATTCCTCCTTGCGATCCTCGGGCACGTTGTCAGGGGGAATCATCTGGCCTTCGGCCAACTGTTCAGAAATTGGAATCTCGGGATCCATCAAGGCAGCGGAACCGTTTTTTTTGGATGTGGGAACGGGGCGAGAGCGAGTCATGAGCGGAAATCTCCTTTTTGAAAAATTAGTTTCAACAAACTTGGCGGGTCAGCGTCCCTGAAAGGAACACAGCAATTTCGTACTCCCCGGTAGTGACCGGGACATCCCCGGTTTCAAAAGTAACCTGGAAGTTTTCCTGCACTCCTATGGGGATTGAGCGCGAGAGCCACCGACGCCTGTAGCGTTGATTCAAGACGCCAGGGGGCACACCCACGTATTGCCGCAATCCGATAAACAGCGAGAGGTAGGAATGCCACCACAAGGGATGTTCTTCGGGAAGCAAACACCTGGAACGGTCAAACAGTTTCACCCATACTCTGTGGATGACGAAACTCAGCGGCGCGGGCAGCACGCCGGATTGCCACATGTTCGTATCCCAACGTTGCTTGTTGTTCATGCCTACAGGAGTCTGGAAGAGAACCGTTTTTTGCGGTGTCAGTTGCGTGCGTTTCTCCATGGGGTTATCAGGGGAGAACGCGGTGCTTTCGCGACAGGGAGACACCGGAACCCTGTCGTAAAAAGTTTCGTCAATCAACTCCTCAATGGGGGCAGGCAGTGGTGTTAGTGTCGGGAAATCACTGAAAGCATTCGGCCGGGCCCTCTCGTCATTTTTGACGCGGCTGGCGATCGCCGGTCTTCGGGTTGGCTTCCTTTGTGTTTTTCGCCGCTGTGGCATTGCAATCTCCTCAAAAAAACAAAAACTCCGAAGGAACGTTCAGCCCTTATGACACTGGGGGCCTTGGCTCCTTCGGAGTTCGATGTGCGAATGGTCCGAAAGCTGAAACGCGAATTTTTAGCGACTGCGCAGTGGAAGTCTAACGGCTCGACTTCACCGGCTCAAACACGAATCCCCAAAACCAGAAGTACACTTCGAGTTCTCCGTGTGGGGGATGGGAACCGGAGGAAGCGGGCCACAGCCACGGCCCCCACGGAGTTACGTAATTCACTTCCCGCAAACGCATCCCGCGCAATTCCCTGAGTTTTAGCCGTTGCGTGAATAGCTGCGTTTTCGGGAAGGCAACTCCTGCACTGACACCTATGGAATTAGGAAGTGTGTGCAGCTTGGGAAGCGTGTGAAGCTTGCAGTTCACCAGATCGTGCTCGCGGCAGTAATCCTCGGGACGCGCCCAGAGCGGCCCATGCGGACAAATGGTGAGACGCGTGACATCATCGTAGCGTAGTCCGCATTTAGGGCAGGTGACCAGCATAGCTATTTCGGTAAAGGCTCAACAATCGATCCATCGTATTCCGACAGAGCGAACGTTTTGATAAGCCAAAAGTGGGCTACCTGTTTTTCTTCCGCGAGACTCGGTTCCGCTTTCACACTCTCATCCCAGATGTTCTGGAAAGTGGCGATGACTTCTCCACGGGTGACGCTTCTCCGCCCTTGCTCCCAGGTCTTTTCCGCGAACACCCGCAGCCTTTCTTTCATGGCGGAGGGGATCAAAGCAAAGCCGGGATCGCGGAGTTGGATGTCCCACCATTCGGAAAACGTCATCTGTGGGTACTCCGAAACAGCAAGATGGAAAGGGCAAATCCTAAGGCCGATAAAAACACTTGATGATCCACAAAGGCTTTGAACGCCGATTGGATCAACAACGTGAAGGCGAATATTATGACAATCCAATCAGCGATAAATTCCTTCACGGGCGCCCCTCTTCCTCGGTTTCGCACTTCAACGGATTCCCGTCCTTATAGTGCATGGTGACGCTTTTCAGTCCCAGTTTCAAACGGAACTTGGGAGCGAACTTGCCTACCGCCTGCCTGACCGCGCGGGATCTCTCATCTCCAATTCCGATGGTGACGGCCGCTTCGGCCGGTTCGGGGCGAACCGATTGGACCGATTTCTTTTCCAGAATCAAATCGATTTCGCAGGCAGCCGCCGCCCGCAGCACCGGGCGCACGGTGACCGATCCGGTGAATCCAGGGAACGCGGCGGACTCGAAAAGGCGCTCCACCGCTGCGGTGGGGATTTCGATTTCGTTGGCTGTGGCGTGCATGTGGATTGTTTTTGGGCGGCTCTCGCCCACAGACGCCCAACAATGTACCACTTCCGCGCCACATTCGGGCCACAGCCGCACCCACTGTACAGTACGTTAGTGTAGTGTACCCGGCGGATTCTTCTTGCCCTGAGTGCTTGACATTTGCGACGATTTCTCTGCTTACACAGCGCTTGGGCCGACTCCCAATTTGCCTCTCTGGAGTGCGAACGGTTGTAGTCGGCCCCTGAGTTTGCCCCCCTTCATGGATTTGCGCAGTTTTTGGTGCGTAAGCCGGGGGGCTACCTCAAAAGCAGCGTAGTTTTCATGCAAGGGGGGCAAAAGTTGTCTTTTCCGCCTCATGCCCTCTACCACTCCCATTCCCGGAGTCCCGAGCGTCCGCATCGAATCCCGCAGCTTGCCCGCCGGCGCTGACCAGGCTGTCCACTACACCATCCGGCAAATGCAAGCCCTGGTGAAAGGGAAAGGCGGGGTGCAGTCGCCCTGGGTGAGAGAAGCCGCCCTCGAAGCGGTTCGCGGCACCGAGCGCGGCCAGGCGGAGGTGGATTCGGTTTACAACTGGGTGAAAGACAACATCGAATTCCGTGGCGAGTACGAAGAGACGCTGCAAGCCCCGGAAGCCACTCTGAGGTTAAGGGCTGGCGATTGCGATGACCACGCCATGCTGCTGGCAGCCTTGCTGCAATCGCTTGGCTATAAGACGCGCTTCCGCACTGTAGCTCCCCGTAGCGATCCCGAATTTTTTTCTCATGTCTTTGTGGAAGTCGAAGACAAACGCGAGGGAGGCTGGATATCGCTCGATAGCACCAACCCGCGGGCCTTTCCCGGATGGGAACCGCCTTCCCCTGGGCGCGAACAAACCTACCGCATCATGGCCCCGCAGAATCCGCGCGACACGCTGCTGAATATCGGTCTGTTTTTTGGAGCCTTTGCCTTGCTCGACTGGTTTAACGCGAGACAGAAGCGCCGCTGAGAGGAAAGAGTTTTTATGTACGCATCGCGACAAATCGGAAGCCGTCCCGCGCGGGTCAGGCGAAAGCGGCTCGGGGATGGAATCGACTGGGGATCGATTCTCAACAATACGATCACCACTGCGGGAAAAGTCGCAACCGTAGCAGAGACCCCATCGCCAACTCTCATTCCGCCAGGCTACGGCGTTTATAGTCAGACCCCACAAGGCACCCAGGCATCAATTGCGGGAAGCATTGGAACCGGCACGACAAACACCGGAATGCTTTTCATTTTTGGTGGAGTGGCCCTGGTTTTACTTCTGCCGTTACTTCTAGGCGGGCGGCGGTAGGCGAATGTATGCCGCGGCCACAGCGCCGAGTTTCATCCCCGGCCGGGCCAGGCAGCCGCGAAGCGCCCGAGTTCACCGCAGAAGGCTAGGGCACCCGCGGTTAGGTTCTCCGGTTTCAACTGTCGCCCTGCAAAGCGCTACCACCGGAGGGGCGGCAGTCGGCGGAGTCGTAGCCAGCAATGCTGTGGCCGGCGCCGCTCTTTCGACCGGGTTAGCTACCGCCGGCATCACCGCCGGAATTGGCGCGGGGGTGGCGGTCATCCTGGCCCTGTTCGCGGCTCATAAAGCCCGCGTTGCCGGGGCCAAGAGCGAGAATGCCGCGGTGGGGATTCTAGTTCCCCAGGCACAGCAGGAGTTGCAGAAAATCGCCTCGCTGTACAACAGCGGGCAGCTTTCGCAGCAAGACGCGCTCACCTACATTCAGCAGGTGGCAACGGCGTTTCAACAGGGGATCGCGCCTTATCAGACCGGGCCAGGACAGCACACCACAGCGTGCGCTTCGAGCACCGTGCCTCCGGGAACGCCGTGCAACAAGAATTGCACGGCGGGATGCTGCGTTTATTGCAACAACATCATTCAGTGGGTGGCAGCCGCGACCGCGGCGGTACAGAGTGCGACCGGCGGCACCGCCCAGATGAATCAGGTTTACGGTTCGCCGCAGTACGGATATTCCGGACAGGGAGCCTGGAGTTTGCAGTTCGCTCCGCCTGGGGGATCGACCAGCAGCCTGGCTTCAGCGGTGAGCGGAAGTGTTGAAGGTGTCCCGCTCTGGGTGATCTTGGCGGGGCTGGCGGGGGTGGCCATTGCCTGGTATGTGCTATGAGCTATGAGCCTGCCCAAGAATTCAATTATTCGCACCTGGCCCTGGTGCCCAATCTGCAAGCGGCATCATCGACCAGGATCGAATCATCGCAGGAGACGGAAGTTTGTACGGCGTAAAAAATAAATCGTTGGGGGATGTCTGCACCGTCCTAGCAAACGGTTCGCGTGTCTGCGGCCCCAGTGTCGGAGGATCTATGATTACCAGCACCCGTGTGCCGCGCACCCGTAGCGTTGCCGCTCTGCCGCGGCCCACTGCCCGCCCGATTGTTTCCGTCACCGATGGCACAACGGCCAGCGCCGCATCGACCAGCGCCATGTATGGACCGCGGGGCAGCCGCGGCACGGGAAACCGCCGCCGGCCGCAGAATGCGGTTCCCGGAGGCTATCAGTCCGGAGGCTACCAGTCGCAATTTCAGAACATGCAATCCGGGGGAATGAACCTGGCGCAATTGCAGCAACTCGCCCAAACCAATCCCTCGGCCTTGACCACGCAGCAATGGGCGATGCTGCAGGCGGCGGGCACGGTGCCAAGCACGCTTCCGTACAGTTCGGCTTCGCAACTCTCGACCGCGGCGCCTACAACCGATACTTCCGCCGCCCCCGCCAGCAGTTTTGATCTTTCCGCCGATTATGCGGGAATTCCGCTGTGGGGATGGCTTGCCGGCGGAGGCTTGATTCTGTTTTTGGTGATGAACAAAAAAGGCAGGTAAACCATGTTTGCGGCTGAGACACGCCACAATCCGCGCCTGGGCCTTTACGCGGCAGGCACCTATCCCGCCCCACAGTGGGGATACCGGCGCAGAAATCTTTGCGGGATGCCGCGCAGGATGAACCGGCGGCTGGGAGATGCTTCCGGGGGCTGGGTTGTACCCTCTGACATTGCCCCCGCTCCGCCAATTCCCGGAAGCGTGGCAGCCCAGCAGTTCTATGGGGTCACGACGCAAACCAACGCGCAGGATGCTGGTGCGGGCACGGTATCATCGCTTCTTTACTCGCCGGTTTCGGTTCCAGGGACAACCGCGGCAACGTTGCTCGCGGCAGCCAATCTTCCCGGCGCCCCATCGGTTGTGAAACAAGCGGCAGCCCAAATTCAAAGCTCCAATCCGGTGAGTTCGTTCCTCGAAGGCACCATCCTGGGCTTGCCGGCTTACATGGTCCTCGGGGGCGGCCTGCTGGCAATCGCGCTGGTGGCTTCGGTGGGAAAGAAGAGGTAACCGCATGTACAAGACACTCACCGCCGCGGAATGGGCGAAACAAGCTCCGCGGCCCCCGGTGTACCTGGGAAGCTACGAAACCCTGACGCCGACTGAATGGCAAAAGCAAGCGCCGCGCGGCCCGGTGTACCTGGGGGACAGCACGGACCTGCTGGCATCAGTGCAGAACGATCTTTCCGGCGCCAATAGCGGTTTGCTGTTGGCCGGCGGAATCCTTCTCGCGGTGGCAGCCTTATGGTGGGTCAACTCCACCGTGAAAGGCGTGGGCCGGTCCTTCAAGCGGCGCCGTTCCGCCAGCCGGCGAAAAAGAGAAAGAGTCGAAATGCTCAAAAGAGAATTGGCGGAGGCGCGCTCCAGTTAGCGCCGTGGCCCCACTCCAATGTATGCCGTGTCTCCACATCCCGGTCCCCTCAGACGGAAACCCCGACGCCGCACGCTTGGATGTGGAACGAATCCCGATTGCGGCTGCCGGAAAACGCTAGGGCAAGTCACCAGTTACACCACAGCCGCGCAATCCGCCAGCGATATGCTTACGCCGCCCTGGTGGACCTGGTTTTTTCCTCCGGCAGCCGGAGTCTATGAACTGACGCAGGTTCCAAACTTCATCCCTCCACTTCCAGCCAACGCCAACGCCGGACAGCAAATCGCGCTCAATGCCGCAACCGGCGCTCTCACCAGTGCGCAGGTGCAAGATATTCAACAGCAGATGCACGCCGCCAACAAAGTGGCGAGCAATGGCAACACGGCTCTAGAAGCTGCGGCGAATGCCCAGGGGGATGCCGATCTCGCCGCCTACATCAAGTCCATCGGCGGCACTTCCGAACAGCAACTCGCCTCGGCTGTGACTCTCGGAATTCCCTGGTGGGGCTGGGCGCTGCTGGCGGCGCCGGTGGCCTATGTGGTGTGGGAGAAGGTGAAATGAGGCACCGCCGGAACATCGGCGGAGGGCTTCTCAGTTGGCATACCCGCGAACAAATCCGGCAACGCGACGAGGCGCGCGCCAGGGAACAATTGCAAAGCCGCAAGCGGGTGACAGGAGCGAAGAAAATCCGGGAATTTCTCGATGAAGGCGAATCCCGGCCCCGCAAGCGCGGCATGAGCGCGGAGCGGCATGACGTCGAACTGGCCCTCCGCCAGCAGGGATACTCCAAATCCGAAGCCCGGAAAAAGGCGGCGCGGGCGAGCGGAGAAGGATTCGAGCAACTATTTCGCAGTGCCATGAAAGGGAACCCCATGAAGAAGTCCCGCAACCGGAAAAAGCGCAATCGCAAGGGCGTGATGCCCCCAGCCCTCAAGCGCTACTGGGCGAAGATGCGCGCCAAAAAGAACCCCAAGAAACGCAAGCGCAAAAAGGCACACCGCAACACGCGAGTGCGCAACTTCCGCAAGACGTCACGCATCGCCAGAAACAGCGTGAAGCGATCGCGCAGGCGTCCGCGCCGCAATCCCTCGCGCCGGGTGCGGCGCATCACCCTGCCCGCCATGAGTGCGGCGGCTACGAAAAAAGTTGTCGGCCTCATCAAGCGGCTGAACCCCGGCAGGCACATCCGGGTCAAGTAAACCGGGAGTGCGCGGGGAAAATGCGGCGCTACGACAAGCGATATACGACCGTTCACTCAGAGGAATTCTTCGAGCGGCGCTTGGCGGAAGTGGCTCCGTACTGGCAGGAGCATCTGTTCGACGGAACGCTGCTCGCCGATGTGGTAAGGAAGATTCGCAGCACGCGCGGCAAACTCAAGGGGGAACTCGGGGGTTCTAGCCCATGGAGGAGACGAACAATGTACAAAATCCTTCAGTGGTTTAAAGATCGCGGTTTTCAATACGTTGGAGATGCTGGCGATTGTCGCGATTACGGAAAGGCGATCATCCATTTCCTCTACGGGGGAGAGGCACATCCCGGGATGAAGATACTGATTCTTCAGGACAAAACTGTTCAGTTCGTCGAGGTGTTCTTTTGTGGACCTGATTCCCCAGTGAATATTTCGACTCGCGCTGGGGATGTGAACTCACTTGAGAAAATGGAGGAATTCCTCGAACTGGACTTAGCGGCTCCAGCTCGAACTGCCTAAAAAGCGATGGATGCCAGTGAAATTTACGCAAGATTTGTGGATTGGGTGCGGACGCCGCTAGAATCGCGGGCCGGATCACATGTGACTCTCCCCGCGTGTAAATGCAAGGGGCAGTGCATGTGTCACAAAACTATCTTGGCCGCAGTCCCGTGTCCTCCGAACTGCAAAAACTTCGGCAACCATTTCGATGGTTGCCATCGGTGCGATTGCGAATGACACTCGCAAACCTGCAAGCGGACGGATCGGTTGTTCCCCTGGGCCAGATCATCGGCTATCGGGTGGCCTACTACGTCAACGGCCAGTTGCGCTATCTGCGGTTCCGCGACCGGCGGGGAAAGATGCGCGAACTCTACAGCACCTACCAGGCCGCAAAGCAGGGAATGCGGGATGCGGTTTGGAACACAAAGTGCCAGTGCCTGCGGTTGGGGATTGACTCGCAGCCCAGAGTGGAACCGGTCTACTCGGGAGGGAAGATGCAAACATGACCGAGACCGAAGGAAACACGGCGCCTGGGTTAAGACTTCCGCCGAATCGATTCCTGTTCACCAGGGTCATGTGGAGTATTTGGATAGCTGGAATGAGCGGGGACGCATCGCATCGCGAGAGAATCATGGAAGCGGTTTACCGGGTAGCGGGCGCGCTCATCCCTGAATATGAAGCCATGCGAAAGCCGTGATCTACCGCCGCCCTAAATGCGTGGCCTGTCAAAGCGGAGAGTGCATTATGCACGAACAACGGAGAAAAGCTCGAGCTGGTACCACCAAAAACAGCGCGGGCGGATCCCGCCGGAAGAACGCAGGCTCGGGTTTTCAATTCAACTTTCACGGAGCCTTCGCCAAAAAGTCAGACGCGGTAGCGAAAGAGCGGACTATCCCCGGCGGATTCATCAAGACTTTCTGGTATAAGAGCGGGCCGCGCTATGCGGTGTTGACGGCGAAGAATCCGCGCAAGAAAACCAAGGCAGAATTGGCATGGGAGAAATCCGAGTTGCGTTTAGAGCGGATGCCGAAGCCGATTCGCGACATGATCGCTCCGGGATGGAAGCCGCGCAAAACCAAACGCAATTCCCCGCCTGACAAGATCGCCGGACACGAAGGCTGGAAAGAACTCATGGTAACCCGCCTGGTGGACAGGTACGGCGAACTCCGCCGCAGTGGATACTCCCCTGACCAAGCGGAAGAACAAACTTTGCAATCGAGCACAGCAGGCAAGGGAGCCGTGGCCGAATTCCGGCGGCGGATCGGATCGCGCAACCCTAGACGCCGGAATTACTTTCAGGAAGATGTTAAGAGCGGTTCCCGAGTTGCAGTCATCAGCGCCAACGAAAGCACTGGACCTTTCTCGATTCGGCTGTATGTTGACAACGGGAACGTCGCCACCCTCACGGTCAAAAAAGCCAAAACGATTGCAGGAGCACGAAAAATAGCACAGCAAATGCTTCAACAGAATCCCCGCCGTAACCCCGCCACCGCCGACGAACTTTATACCCAGTTCCACGGGCGCGGCCCCTCGCGGGTGGATCAAATCCAAGTTTCCATCACCGATCCTTACGAAGCCCATCCCGATCTCGCACAACTGGGCCGATTGATCTCACTCTATGTTGGGGAAGGCGTCCGCTTCACACAAAAACAGCACGGAACCGAAGTCTTTCCCATCGCTGGAGCGGAGGGAAGCTGGAGCCGCAAGATCACTTTCCCTAACGCTGCGCCTGATGTAGCCGGAGAACCGGGCGGGCGGCAGATTTTCATCGTGGGGGGAAATCAGAACCTCGACTCCATGCTGGCTTCACTCGGGGCCGATCCGGGAAAGGACTTCATCGACCTGGGCTTCTGCTATCGGATCGAGTACCACACCAAAAAAGTTTTCGACCGCTTGCAACCGGTAGATTACTGGCACCTGTTCGGTGAAGACACGGGAGTATGCCCACGGTTAACTTACGACCGCATCAACAAGCTGATACAGTTGGTCGGAGGCGAATACGTGGTCAAGCCGGAAGGGATTGTGAATTGAGCGCTCCTGTCGGTCACGCAGTTTTACTCGGCAGCCCCGCCGATTACAAGCGGGTGCTCGAAGCCCGCATCGAAAGCGCACGGCGGCTAAGTTTGGCTTTGCGAGGATTGCTGTATTCCACGTCTTCTGACATGCAGAAGATCCACGCGGTGACGCTCTCCGATGCCCTCTTTGACTTTCTCACCCTCGACCTCCGCAACCAACTGGAGCACCTTGAACCGCCGCAACCTTCGGCCAGCATCGAAATGCTGGCGCAGATGACCGCCTATCGCGACCAATTGCATGAGCGGCGCAAAGTGCGCGACAATCTGGCGCAGCAACTCAAAGCCAAAGGCCATGATGAGTTGGCGGCGATGTTTGATGCTTTCGGCTTTGCTGGCCTCGACGGGGAAATCGAAGATATCGAGTCGCGGATTTCCGCGATGCAGGAACAGCTAGAAAGGGAGGGAATGGTGCCATGAAGGCAGAACTCGAAGCCCGCCTAGCCGCAGGGCAGATCACGACCAACGAAGCCCTGCTGATGCTGGCGGACAAGTGCAATCACCTGGAAGCCGAACTCGAAAAACTCAAAAAGCATCTGGAGCACGACAGCCACAGCAAAAAGCACGCATCATGAGCGGCCCTGGACAAACCGTCACCGGCGAAGTTCCGCTTCTGGAGCGCATCTCTGAAAGCCTGACCCAGTTGGTACAACTTGAACGGGAGCGCAACCAACTCGCCAAGGAAAGTTTCGAGTGGCAGAAGGTGCAGGCGGCGAAAGCCGAGGAAGCCAGTTCCCGCGTGCTTGGCATGTTCGGGCGTCCAGGGAGCCGTGACCGATTCGGGGAGGAAGCTCCGCCACCACCATCGCCACCCGCAGATGTTCCGCCGCGCCGTGCCGAAGATGGCCCGCGCCGTCCGCGTCATCCCCGCACCTGAGAGGTTCAGCGTCCATGCCCACCAGCCCAACCGACCGCGCCCGCAAACCGAGTGTCCGCAAATCGAAGTCCGCTCCGGAGAGAAAAGCCGTCATGCCCTCGACCATCGCTGATATCCCGCCGCAAGTGCGGGAAATAATGAATGAGCGCCGCGAATCCGCCCGCCGCAATCACGTGCAACTGCTGGGCCAGGTTACGCTCATTGAAACCGGCCATGGATTGCTGCGTTTTCCCGAACGGCAGGGGCTTTCCATCGGCCTGATGCTCGACAGCAACGGCGTCCCCATGGACAACAAGCTATGTGTAATGTCCTATTGGACCGGGCTTCCGCCGCTGCGCGATCTCAGCAGCACTCCGTGCCCCGATTGCAAAGCTACCTGCATGCTTTGCGCCGGACAGGGCCAGAAAATCTGCGAGGGTGTAGGGTGCGGCGGCCAGGGCTACGTTGTCGATTCCCAGGGAGTGCAGCACCAGTGCCAGATGTGCCTGGGCAAGACAGTTATGACCTGTAGCAACTGCAAAGGCACCGGCATCAAATCGACCGGCATCAAAGGCGGCGCAAGTGATTGGACCAAGGGAGTCTGCCCATCCTGCCAGGGAAAATGCTTTGTCGGCAAAGATGTTCCGCAGGATTTGGAGAAACACGTCAACGCCCGCATGGGAACGGTGATCGTGATCGGCCCCATCGTTTCGATGGTCATCAAAACCGGCAACCCCCAATCCCCCACGAAGCTCGTGAAGGTAGCGCCCGACAACGCGGGAGACTACCTGGTGTTACTGTTGGAGCCCACTTCGACCGTCACATATTGCTATCTGCTGGGAGGCGTGATTACAATTTTCGGACAATGAGGCCATCTACCAACTCGACACCCGTCTCCCACTCGCCCTTGCACTTTGCCGGGGTGCTGCTGTTCGCCTTGCTTTCCGTTCTGCTGTGCTTCGCCGGCGATAAGCACAAAGACGAAATCCCGCCCGACATTCCGGAAGTGGCAAAACTCCGCCTGGTGACCGCTTACCAGAAAGCGCTTCTGGCTCAGGTTCCCTTCCAGCAGGCGCAGGAAGCATTCAACAAAGCGGTGGCTGCTTACAATGAAGTTTCCGCAGCAACCGCGAAGGAAAACAATCTGCCGGAGGGGACTACGTTTCAGATCGACGTGAATACGCAGGCGGTGAAGATTGTTCCGCCGCCGCCGAAACCGGCAGAGCCCGCGAAACCAACGGAGACAAAACCGGCAGAACCAAAGAAGTAAGAATCAAATCTTTTGCGGGCCGTGGGGTGGGCTGCGCGATAGGAGCAGAAACGCGCGGTGAAAGCGTCAACAGACGCTTGGTTTAGACCGACCTCCGCTCGGTATGCTTGGCACGTTTACCAGCGTGTCCGGCTTGGAACGGCCCGCTAAATCTCATTTCATCCGCGTCCTCGGCGCAGAAAGGAGGTGCAAATTGACAACAAAAACTGGCGAGGAGAAACCAAAGAAGAGTTTTGCCATGATTATCCCGGCGGACTCTATTCCGAAGGCAATGGCGATACATTCGCGTTTTGTGCTGATGTTAATGGCGTCATCGCTGTTCCTAATTACCGTACTCCAAGCCCAGATCATTCCCACCCGTAGGCGCCGTATCGGTAGGGGAGAAGCAACACGGCGCTCAATTTCCACACGGCCTGGTTTCCTCGGGGCAATTGTTCTTCAGTTCGTCCTTCAGTAAAACCCGCGCGGGTCATCGCTCATTGGCGTTTCGTAACCTGTCCTTCCGTACTCTTTCCGGATTCTACTCCGGGTGCGACACTGCCCCTCGTTCCCGCGCATCTCCGGTAAAAAAAAGGCTTCGGACAAGCTCCTCCCCCGCCAAAGCCTTGGGCGGTGCGCCCCGATCCCCCGGCAAGCAAACTAATTTTTGGGGAGATTTCATGTTGAAAAAGTATTGGCCGTCGCTTTTGACGGTGACGGCCGCAACCGTCACGTTCCTCAGTCCCTCGGTGCAAGCCTTCTCCGAGCATCATCCGGCTTATTCCATTCCCCTGATGGCAGTGTGGGGAGTGTTCCTGCACTGGGCCGAATCCCCGCGGGCAAAATGATGGATCCATTTCAAGCGCTGGCGAACTTCGCGCTGGGCAGGCTCAAGCAGAGCGCCATCGGAGCCTGGTGCAAGTTCCTGTTTGAATTGCTGTTTTCCGCCACGCTCGGCTTTCTCACGATCACCGGGCTCACCCTGATGGCGTCCGACTCGTGGACCGTGGGCATTGGCAGCGGTATGGTAACCGCCGCCGTCTGCCTGCTCGCGGTCTTCGGGAAGGAACGCTCCAAACTCACCCGGGGAATGGTGATCGTATTCCCCGGGGAACTCGCCAAAAAGGAAATTGAAACGAACCTCAACACAGAAACCAAACCGGAGAATCAACAATGAGCCTCATCAGTTTTTTTGAATCGCTGCCCGGAAAGATCAAAGAGTTGCTGGTGAAAGTATTCGGTGAAAGCGCCGTGGAACAGGCCGAAGCCGACATCAAAACCATCCTCCAGGCCGATGTGGTCACCATTTTTCAGGACGGCATCGCCTACGCCTCCACTCTGCAAGTGTCCGATACCGACAAGCGCACCGCGGCCTTCGACAAGATCAAGACCGATCTCGCCGCGGCCGGCAAGCAGTTCACCGATCACATCATCAACCTGGGCATTGAACTGGTATTCAGCATGGTAAAAGGCAAGACGGTTTAAGCCTTTCGTAACCATTGACGTTTCCGCTGGCGTGTGCTCTACTGACTTGGACATTACGCCATTTTTTGAGTTAGCCCCCCGGAGCGGATTTTCAGCCGCGCTCGGGGGGTTCGCTTTTTAGGGGGTTGGGTTTCTCGCCCCCCTTTCCAGCCTCACCCATCCGATCCCGGCAGCAGCCAACCCCAAAGGAGAACCCTCGGGCACGCTTATGCCGCAAGTTCATACCGTTCGTCTGCACAATCCGCACAAAAGTTCCCGGCGGCGCCATCGCCGCCAACGCAATACAGGAGGGGGTGAACTTCTTATCGTGACCAATCCACGCAGAAAAAGAAACAGGACTCGCCGCAGTTCGGCAAAGCACCGCCGCCACAGCAATCCGCGTTCTTCCCGCAAGTCAGCCTTCCGCCGCCGGCATCACCGTTCACGCCGGAATCCCGCCATCGGAGGTTTCCAGTCCAACGAGATTTTGAAGCTCGCCCTGGGAGCCACCGGCGGAACACTCGGCACCAAGTACCTCACCGAGTTGGTGTTGAAGGACAAGAACACGGGAGCGACCGGCTACGCAGTATCGGCAGCCGTTGCCATCGCACTGGCTTGGGCATCGCGCAAGTTTCTGGGCGATGACAAGTTTGCTGAAGGCGTGCTCGCCGGCGGCGCGGGGGCGGTTGTGCTGCGCATCTGGCAAGACCAGGTGTCAGGCACGTCTCTCTCCGGCCTTGGCGATCCCGACATGCGTTTGGGTGAGTACGCGACCGGCTTCTATACCGCCCCGCAGTGGGGCTATGGCCAGCCGGCCCTGCCCGCCGCACCCGCGATGACCACCGCCACCGGCGCCCCAAGTGCCGCGGCCGTAGTCACCGGGCCGGCGCGCAACGCCCGCACCGCTCCCCGCCGCTAAAACCGGCTTCAACGGGAGCAGGAAGTTTTTGCCCGGCGGCGAAATTGGAGAGAGCCACCGGCCAGCAAATTTTTCTCCAGAAGGAAGGTGTCAACCTAACATGAAGACTCTCTCACGACTTTCGGCCCGCGAGGTTGAAAGTCTGAATCGCGCTCCAATTGACGAGGTGCTTTACCGACTGGAGAAGCGCGGCGTCAACCGCGTAGGAGTGCGCTCCCGCTCGGCTAACGGCTTCGGACGGATGCTTGGCCATGTGCGTCTGAAAAATCCAGGCGTACCCGGCATGATCGATATCATCGACCAGCCGATTTATGACTCGGTTTCGTTCGCCGCCGGCGCTGCGATGGCTGCCACCAAGCTGTTCCAGACCCCACAGGGACAGGGCGGAAAGACTCTGGCGCAAACCAACATGACCTCCGCCGGTCAGTTGCCCGCGCCGTGGTCGCTCGATGTCACAGCCGTCAAGGTGTACATCGCCAACAACACCGTACCCGCCGACCTGCAGAACCTTCAATCCAACGTCAGTCTCACGTTTTACGTTGGCATCAAGTGGTTCCTGCAATGCCCGCTGGTGAACCTGCCGGCAGCCATGGGCGCATTCAACACCTACGCTTCGCAGATCGGCACCGCTGCGGCTGGCGACCGTCCGTATTTCTCAACCTCCAACGGTTGGCCGGACACGCATGCCGCTTACACGCTGACCAAAGTGATCCCCATCGGTATTGAGGAAAACTTCAACGTCACCCTGGTGCCGGAAACCGGCTTCAATTTCGCCGCCGCCGCTGGTACCACCTACGGCGCTGGCACAACCATTCAGGTGTATCTGGATGGCGTTTTGACCCGTCAGGTGCAGTAAGGCCGGACGGCAAGTAAGAACTGGAGATAAAAAAGCACCGCTCGTGGGCTCGAAGGGGAAAGCGAGCCTGCGGGCGGTGCCCCTCTCCCGGTTTTTTCAATTCGGAAAGGTTTTGGAAGTTTGCGACTTTGGCCGCAATTTTGAAGGGCGTAAGCCCCGCAGCGCTCCTCCCGAGCGCGGGAAGATAGCTTAACAGTTTTCGAGGCTCTCTACTATGACCAAGCAGCCCTGTCAGGATTGCAAAGGTGTCGGCTATCTGACTTACGGGGGCGGCCTGCACCTGTGCCCCATGTGCGAGGGATCGAAAGAGATGTTCGATCCTGGCGTCGAATACACCTATGAGATGGGTCCACTCTCGCTGATTGGTGGGCAAACCCAGTCCTACGAAAGCGTGCAGGTACTCAACTACGATTTCCGCGCCATGTTTTTGATGGCGGTGTACCTGTTCCCCTTCACTTCGCAGATTGTCGATTCCAAGACCGGCCAGCAGTTTTCCAATCAGCAGGTGCATAATCTCAATCTCTGGGGCACGGCCGAAAACCCCATGCCGGTGTTGACCCCCTACGTGTTCCGCAAGGGATCCCAGATTCAAGTCAACATCACCGATCTCGGGGGAGGTTCGGGCACGGCGGGCGTGACCAACGGCTCGCCCAACGTCACCAGCGTCACGGGCACCGGCTTCAACACGCAATTCAATCCCAACGGAATCCAGCAGTGGAAGGGACAGACCATCGTTCTTAACGGCGTCTCCTACACCATTTCAAGCGTCACTGATGCCGGCGACCTGGTGCTCGCGACCAACTACGCCGCTGCGACCGCGACCGTCACTTACAGCGTTTCCAACTCGATCCGGCTGAGCTTCAAAGGCGTGAATCTGGGCATGATGCCCACGAACTAGGAAGAAATTTTCGGCGCGGGGAGCGAGCGAGAATGAATCCCATTTTTCCGGTCGGTACTCTTCCCCGCAAAATGTCTGCGGGGGTGCGGTACTCCCCCTACTTTGTCCCCCAGAAGGGCATCATTCGCAACAGCTTCTATTTGCCGAAGCTGCGCGATCTTCCGCGCAGCGGGTTGGGCGGAGTCATCAAGACTTTCGATTTCGGCTTCAATCCCGGCAGTTCGCCGCTCGATCCCTACGAAACCAACTACCAGAGTATCGGCGTAAATCGCCCGCTGCTGGTTTATGCCATGACCGGAGCTTCGAGCGTTTCCGGCGACGATTCGCCGGTCAGCCCCGCATTCCTGTTCAACCTCACCACAACTGATGAGAAGGGGGTGCAAAGCCAGATTTTCAACAAGACGGTGACGGATTTGGAGATGGCGCCTGGCGCCCAGCATCCCATGCCGCTACCGCGGTTGAAACTCATTCTCCCCGGACAACAAGTCCAGTGCGAGGTTCAGAATCTCGGCAACGTGACCCTGTACGCGCAGATTGCGCTGTGGGGCGGGGAGTTCGTGTGACGCCCAGCCAAGCCCATTGGATCACTGAAACCTGCCGCGCCGCGCAAGACGCCCATCACGTGTTTCCGCTGATGGCAGCTTGCGAAGCTGCCCTCGAATCCGACTATGGACAGTCCTTTCTGGCCAAAGACGGCTGCAATCTGTTCGGCATGAAACAGCACCAGCATCCGGAGTTTGGCACCATCACCCTGCCCACCCGCGAGTTTTTGCAGGATAAGGGATGGCAGACGGTCGAGGCGCGCTGGGTCAAGTATCCCGACGCCAAATCGTGTTTCTCGGACCGCATGATTACCTTGCAACGCCTGCAAAACAGATACCCGAATTACGGGGCGGCGCTGCGTGCCGACAGTCCGGAAACCTATATCTGGGAGGTTTCAAAGACCTGGGCCACAGACCCGAAGCGGGGGCAAAACGTTTTCAACTGTTACCGCGAATACAGGGAGTTAACCGGCTGCGATGACCCGACGCTCTAACTTAGGAAGTTTGCGCGCGCCCGCCAGCTCGCGACAGGTACACCTGCCCACACTGGGGCAGATGCCTTTCACCCATTTGCAAAAGCGAGTGCTTGACGCGCGCGCCGGCCAGTCCGCCAACCTCGCCTCTTTCATCAATCCGGAAATCAGCCTGTTCGATCCGCCAGCCGACAATCAGCCGTTTGTGGTTTCGAGCACCCCTTTCGTCTCCTATCCGGATGTGGGGGCCAACCCTGCGATTCTTTTGACCTACCGGGTGCGCAACGGACTGATGGCCGTCATCCAGAAAATTGCCATCATCCACCAGGGCGGAAACCCACCGGATGGAACCGGCCAGGTCATCTGGCGGCTGCTTAAGAATGGCGCAGGAATTCACGGTATGAACGCCATGACCGCGGAGCTAGGCACCTTCTCCGCGCCCAACGATGGCTTTTCCATTGTGGGAGTGGAGAACGATGTCATCCAGGTCACGGTGGAGTTGCCCGCGGTGCTTCCCGATGGAACCGCCAATGCGCCCATGCCGGTGGGTACGCGCACCGCGGCGCGCTTCCAGGGGTGGACGTACCCGCTGGGCCAGGCGACGCATACCAACGGAGGAAACCGGAAGTGAATCGACGCCAACATTTTATTGCGGCCGCAATTTCAATCCTGATTACCTCCGCCGCTTTCTGTTTGTTGTGGATGGTCCGAACGCAGCCGGGGGAATCGGTCCATGCGCAAAATTCCGGCAACACCGGCACTTTCACCACCGCCCAGCCCGCTTTCACTTCTGTTTCGAGCGCCAGTTCGACCAGCGCCATTTTTCTCAACATCGGGCAGTGCTCGCACTATCTGAGTTTTGTTTCCGCAGGAGCACTCTCCGCGGTAGCCGACATTTCGCTTGAAGAGAGCTACGACGGCAAAACCAACTTCATTCCTATTGCCAGCGGACACCAGGTGGGGCCGGGAGGCGGAGTTCTCCAGGCCGGCGGATATTACCAGAATGTGCGCGCGCGCCTGGCCAACAATACCGGCCTGACCATCACTGCGACTTACCAGGCATCCTCGGGATGCGTAGCCTATGCCGCGGCAGGCCAGGGAACGGCGGGAGCGACCGCGCCGGTTATCTGCGATTCACAATCGACGACCACGCTCCCCACCGGGAATGCCGCCATTCTTACCACGCTCGTCACCGGCAAGACTCCCGCGATTTGCGGATTCACCGTCAGTTTTGAAGGGGCCACCGGAGCCGGGCATCTGGACTTTTTTGGCGGCGTTTCCGGTTGTACCTTTGTCAGCCCGCTTTTCGATCTTTACCGCATCGCCACTACAGCCAACACACCGCAATTCCTCACCGTGGGCACGGGACAAGGAAGCGTCTTCCGCGGGGCGCTGAGTGGGGTTGTCTGCGTAGCCCAGGACAGCGGTGCGCAAATGGTGATCTCGGTCAGCTACGCGAATATCTGACTTTGTTTAAGGGGGAGGCGTTCATCCGTGAAAATTCAATCGGTCATTGTCGCGCTGCTTTGCCTGCTGCTTGTCTCCGGAGCTTTGGCCCAGAATCCCGTGCCCCCGCAACCGGGCACGGTGTTTCAAGTCTCCTCGACCTGGCCCATGATGCAACCCCCGGTGGGGCCGCAAATTGTGAACGTGCAACAGGTGGGCGCTCCCGGATCAAGCGCCCTCACCTACTACTATTGGGCAGTCTCACGCTATGGCTGGGGCAACAGTTCGCCAGTCGGCCCGGTGGCAGCTTACAACGCGAACTCGACTCTGGATTCCTCGAATTACTTCAAGATTTTCATTACCGCGGCACCGGGCGAAACCTCCCACGATTTGCTGCGCACTTCGACGCCAGCCCCGCCCACCGGAGCTTGCGCCTGCGCTGTGGCTACCGCTTCCACCGCCTCGGTCATCAGCGACCAATCGAATTCCCTCAGCGCGTACACCGTCACTACCCTCGACCCCAACAGCTTGCAGCTATTCATGCAGAATGAGCCGCAATCGGGCGGTGGCTCCCACCTCATTCTGCGCCAGGGATTGAGCGGGACGTTTATTGTGGACCTTAACACCCTGGGCACCAGCGGCATCACCGGGTCCGGCACGGCGAATCGCTTGCCGGTTTTCACCGCCCCGACCGTGATCGGCAATTCCACCCTGACCACTTCCACCGCCGGGGCTTTGACCGATACCGCTACCACCGGAACTATCGGTGCCAGCTGGTCACTCAGTCCAACATCTTTAGCCTTCAATCCCAACACCAGCGCCGATGCGACCATCAGCGTCAGCGGGGCGGGGAATTCGATCAACTTGAATGCCGCTGCTGGAACGGGAGCCGGACTGGCCGGCGGCCTGGTGCTCAATGGAGGAAACAACACCGGGAACACGGGAGCGAATATCAGTGTGAACGGTGCAGGAGTAGGACTCGGCGGAGACATTGTATTGAACGGCGGAACCTCGACCGTGGGCCGGGGCGGCCAGGTCAGCCTTTCTCCCGGCGGTTCTTCCGCCGGCCGCGGAGGCGATGTCATTCTCGCGCCGGCTGCCGGAAACACCGCCGCCAATCACGGCGTGATTTACGTTTCTGCCAGCAGCAATGCCAACGATCCGCGTTACATATATTTCGGCCCGGTAACCTTCGCCAACCTGGCAACTCCGGCAACCAACCCACAGACCGGACTCACCTTGGGTGCCCGCATTTATTGCACAGACTGCGTAGGGGCGCAGGATGGGGGATTGTCCGGAAGCATCGCCACCAATAGCGGCCCATTATCCAATCCCGGCACGGGAACAGCGCTGATTTACGACGGAACCCATTGGCGCGTGCTTGGAGGACTCGGCGGCGGTGCGGGGCCAGTCGTGAACGCAAGCGGAGGGGCACTCGGGACTGCGCTTAAGACCATCGCCGGCAGTGTCACCCTAAATACTCCGCCGAATACCGTCACTTTCACCGGTGGAGCAGGCTTTTCGACTACCGGCTATGCCTGCACGGGATCGGACCAGACGGCGAATGCCACATTCAGCATCGCCCACACTTCGGCTTCCTCGATCACGGTGGACGGCACAAATACACACGTCATCAACTACGTGTGCATCGGCCCCGCCTGATAAAAGCCAAAGAAAACAGCCATGAAGAAACTTTTTATTATCGCGTTTTTGTGCGGAGTTTCGTCGCTGGTTTCCGCCCAGCAGCCCGCCCCACCGATCTCTACCACGCAGATCACGCAACCCCTGTTCGCGGTCAACATGCAACCGGTGTCCCAGGCTTCGGTTTCACTTGTCGGGAATCCCGGTCCGCAGACTTACTATTACTGGCTTACGGCCAATTACACCGTGGGCTCGACGGCGCCCACCGGCCCCTTCGTTGCCGTGAATGTTCCCAACACACTCTCAGTCTCAAACTATGTGCGCGTCACCCCTGTGTATCCGGCCGGTGCCGCTTCGGTGACGCTGCTGCGCACAACTTCTCCCATCCAGCCTTCCGGAGCCTGCAATTGCGCGGTGGCGACCAATGTCACCTCGGGGACCATTAACGACCAGTCGAATTCGCTGAATTCCTATACCGTCACCCCGTTTGATCCCAACACCCTCAACATCACCCTTACCAATGAGGTTGTGGGCTCGGGACAAAGCCACGAACTGCTGCGCCAGAATGGGGTGCTGGTATGTGATCTTTCGACCGGCTGCGGATCGGCTGGCGGTGTAACGAGTTTCACTGGCGACGGAGCGCTGCTGAACAATGTGGGATCGACCGGCGCGGTTATAGCCACGCTGGGCAACGCACCGGCCCATACCGTCTGGGGAAACAATACTTCATCTTCGGGGATCCCTAGTTACGTTTCTTCCACATCGCTGACCTCCGGCGGTTTTGCCCTGCCTACCGCTGGGTCGCCCGCCCCTTCAGGAACAGTCGATACCTCAACCTGCAATCCCTCCGATGTGAATCCCTCCGTCTATGTGCAACTGGTGACCGGCCATTGGCTGCCCATCGGAGGCAGCGACACCAACGCCTCCATTTTCCAGCCGGGAACATTTGAGTTGTGCAATCACCTCATCATCAATGACACGATGAATGAACCTCCGGCGGGGCAAAACGCCTTGCTCACGGTAAACCACACCACCGGAGTGGGAACCTTCAATCCGACCAATGATGATCGGGCAGCGACGATCATCAACCACATGTCGAGTTCAGAGACCGGAACCTTTCTCAACGTGTACGGCGCGTATGCAGAGATGAATCCGGCGGGATCGCCGACGTTCAACGGAAACACCATCTCCGCTTGGCGGGGTTCAGGACTCGATACGCTGCAAAATAATTCCGGGGCAGCAGTCAACTTCTCCGCCATTACGGGACTGATCACGCGCTCCAATCTTTCGCTCAACAGCATGTTGAGCTACAACGGCGCTTATGTCCAAGTGAATGATTCGACCAGCGGCAGTGCTTCTACTTCTCCATTTTACGGTTATCACGCTGTGGTAAATGGAGCCACCACTTCGGGAGACGTAGCCGCATTTTATGCTGCGCCGGGAACACGTACCGTCTCAGGAACTAACGAAGGACTTCACCTGGGGGCTTGGGGAGCGAGCGACTATTCGATCTGGAGCGAAGGCAGCTCAACCACAGGCAAAGTCAAACACGATGGCCCCATGTATATGGGTCAGAGATTGACGGGAATCGAAGTAGTGGCACCCGCCGGCGTAGTATCTTCTGACATTCTCTGGGCTGACTCCACCGCCCACCGCTGGAACATGAATAACAACAATGCCGGAGCAGTCGCTTTAGTGGGCACCAGCACGACGCCTGCGACCTCCGGGCACGTAGCAGTCTATGCCTCGAATGGCTACAACGTTTCAGATGGAGGAGCATCCCCTTACACCGGCGGTTTAGTTTTCAACGTTCAGACATACGGAGCGGCAGGCAATACAAAGACGGTTTCGGATGCGGTGACCAATGGCACTACGACGCTGACCTCTGCGACAGCCGCGTTTGTCTCCGGGGACACGGGAAAATCTATTATCTGCGTTGCCTGTGGAGCGAGCGGAGCCAATCTCAAGACCACCATCACCTTCGTAAATTCAACCACGGTGACTCTGGGAGCGGCGGCTACCTCCAGCACCAGCGGGCAAACCATCTGGTGGGGCACAGATGACTCGACCGCCATCGCCGCCGCTCAGACAGCAGCCAACAGTGCGGGAGGTGGAACCGTATTTTTCCCCGTTCCCGGCACCAATACCTGCTACCTGATGAACACGAAATTGCAGCAGACCAGCGCGACCGGCCATGTCACCTATGCGGGCGCCGGATACGGCTCATGTGTAGTCGGCGATCCTGGAAACGCGGCTTTGTTTGAAATTGGTGCCTCGCCTTATATCGACGTTTACGGATTGCGCCTGGCCAACTTGCATAGTAATCCGACCGCCGGTTCAGATGCCGGATGGTTTACGCTGCATTGCCAGCCTTGCAGCCATTCCCATTTTTATGGGAACTATTTCACTGCTGGTCGCGGCGGCATCTACATGGACAGCGTTACACAATGGGTAGAAATTGGACCCGGAAATGAGTTTGACGGGCTGACCGATATCCCCATTGCAGCGGACGGAGATGCATCGCATCTCAATAGCTTTATCCAGGTCCACGACAACCGGATTATGGGAACTCTTTTCCCGGCGATCAACGGCCAGCCGCACGACATCAACCTCGAAGACACCAGTGATGTGATTGTTTCGCACAACTACATTCAGGACTCGAACACAGTTTCTGGAGCGGGAGCGAGTTGCATCACTGTCGGCCCTGATGGATATAGCGCTGTGGCGAGAATCACGATCATGGGGAATATCTGCGATTCCACCAACCCACAATCAATTCTGCATGGCGTTACCTTGGCCGGTGGAGCAGGTGGAACCAGTACGATAAGCGACTACCTCATCCAAGGAAACAGCTTCACCGGTTATGGAGAGGGTGTGGGAGTCAGCGGGATCACGCTCGCAGATCAGTTGAATAATTTCCAGGTGAAAGGAAACACTTTCAACAATTGCGGCTTGAATTCGAGTGGCTGTATTTACTTCACCGCGAATCCCACAGCGGTGCAACGCCTCTTTATCGAAGGCAACACGGTAGTCGGGTCGGGAGCTACCGCCGGAGGCGGGCCGTGCATCAACCTCAGCCGGGTAACGCAGATCATGGTCAACGATAACCAGCTAAGCAACTGCGGCACGGTCGGCATTTATCTCAGCGCGGTGCAGTCATCGACGATCAGTCACAACATGATCTATGACGTATCCAAAAACAGCAGCAATACCTGGTACGGAATCGTTTTGGCCACGGCAACCGCGACTCCGGACAACAATTTGCTGAGCGACAACAATGTGTTCGATGATCAGGGAGCCAGCAACACCGTCAAGTACAACATCTTCGTTAACGCCGGCACCGGCAACCGCATACTCAACAACCGCGTATCGAACGCCAAGACCTTCAATTACCGGGATGAAGGTACGGGCACGATCTTTTCTGGCCCAGTCGGAAAAGACGTTCAAAATGCGACCATCAACTCCTTGGGTGCTACCACGCTTGTTCCCACCCTATTCAACGCCACTGACACTCCCATGACGATGCTCATCACCATCGCTTCGGAGTGCACAGCAGTGGCGACTTCAACTTTGCAGTGGCAAGTCAATTACACCGGCTTAAATGGAGCGATCAATCAGCAAGGAGCATCTCACGCCTGCACCACTGCAGGACAATTCACGGATACATTCCTCATCCGCTCTACGGGGGCGACTGCGGTGACTTACCAGGCGGTTGTGGCCAACGCTCCTGCTTTCAGAGACACGGCGGTGGCTCAACTGCAATAGATAGTGCATTACCCCTTCGTAACCTTTCCCCTTTCTCCCCGCTAGGGCAAAGGCAACCGAAGGAAGAAATACAGCATGGCACTCTCGACTAATCTCGCGGAACTCATCACCCAGCAGGCCCAGGCCCAGGGGGTGCCTCCCGACGTGGCGCTCGCGGTGGCGCAGCAGGAAAGCGGAATCACACAATGGCGCCAGGATGGGAGCGTAGTCACCAGTGCGAAAGGCGCGCTGGGAGTTTTTCAACTGATGCCAGCGACCGCGGCACAACTCGGTGTGGACCCAACCGACGTGTACGGCAATATTCAGGGCGGAATCAGCTACTTAAGCCAGCTTTACCAGAAGTACGGTGATTGGAACACGGCGCTCGCGGCCTACAACTTCGGGCCGGGGAATGTGGATGCGGGCAAATCTTTGCCCTCAGAAACCGTGAACTATGTATCGTCAATCCTGGGGAAAATTGGCACCGGCCCAGCATCGGGAGTTGCGGTACTCCCCGGTATCACTGCGGGGGATCTCGCCAATGAAGTAACCGCAAATCCGGGAGTAATTGCAGTAGGAGTTGTGTTGGGCGTGGTGTTATTTGCCTGGTGGGCTTGGGCAAATTGAAAAAGGCAGCATTGGAGCACGGCGCTCGCGGCCTACAACTTCGGGCCGGGGAGAAACCGGAAACCAACCGTCAACTATGTTTCCTGGAACTTATGCACGTGATGTGCAAATTCTGAAGGGCTTGCGCCCGCAGCGCTCATCCCGAGCGCGAGAATATTCCTTGCCGCATTGTGATCGCGGCCCAACGAAAGCCCGCACTGCGGACAGTTATGCGTCCGTTCTTTCAGCGTCTTCGGAACATCCGCCCCGCAGCACGAACAGCGTACCGTTGTCCCGTGGGGTCTGACCGGAACCACCCAAGCACCGGCGCTCTCAGCCTTGTACTTGAGTTGGTGAATCAGTTGCCCCCACGCGGCGTCCAGAATTCCTTTGGCCAGCTTCGACCGCGCCATGTTTCGGATTTTCAGGTCTTCGTAGGCAATAAGGTCATAGCGACTCACCAGCCACTTCGAGATGTGGTGCAGATAGTTGGTGCGCGCGTTTGCGGCCCGCTGGTGCGACCGCCGGAGGGCTTGCCGTGCCCGGAGGCGATTCCGCGACCGCTTTTGCTTGCGCGCTAAAATCCGGCCCGCTGCCGCGATGCGATCTTCGTGCCGCTGCGTCCATCGCGGATTTTCAATCTCGGTTCCATCGGAAAGCGCGGCCAGAGTTGCAAGTCCCACATCGATTCCGATGGCACTCCCCACTGCCCGCTTTTCTGGTGCGGGTCCGATATCGGCAACGACTGATGCCTGCCAGCGCTTGCCGTCGCGCTTCACCGTGCAGAATTTCGCCTTGCCTGCAACCTCACGCCCACCGCGCAATTTCACGCGCCCGATGTTGGGAATTCTTAAACGGTTTTCGCTCACCGCTGGCAAGCTGAACCCAAACGAATCGTAACGCTCGGAGGAACGGAAACGCGGAAAACCCGGAGCCTGCCCCGCCTTGACCCGTCGGAAGAAAGATTGAAAGGCCCGGTCGATGCGGCGCAGAGCATCACGCTGGATATCACACGCGATGACGGTGAAACACTCCTCTTTCCGCAACTCCGTCAGTTCGTCCTGTTGCATCCGGTAGGTGATGGACTTGCGCTCCAGCTTCCATGCGTCCCGGCGTTCCTGAAGAGCGGAGTTATAGGTTTCGCAGTTATCGCGCAGGATAAACTCCAGCGCTGTTCGCTGGACAGCGTTGGGGAAGAGGCGGAATTGGAACGTTCTCAGCATGACCGCCTGAAGAGGAGTGTAAGTATAGCGCGGGAGTCAAGCGTTTGGAACCGGCCCGCCCGCTTGACAGCATCGCGGTTTTCGGCGATGCTCGAGCGGAGTGGCCTATCCCGGAGGCAAAAACGGCGCGGGGGTGTTTCAGTCGATCATCAACCGGATGCCCCCGCACCAAATTTATATTGAACCCTTCCTCGGCGGGGGAGCAATTCTGAGGCTGAAACGCCCAGCCTTGCGAAACATCGGAGTGGATTTGGACTCGGCCGCTCTCGCCAGATTCCGCGAGGGGGCCGGCGGAATCGTCACTTCCGACGATGAAGGCCTCGACGTCCACCAGCAGCAGAAATGGCGTGGGGCGCCGGCTACCGCTGTTTCTGAAGATGGGATCCGGCATCGCCAGAAATGCAGATTGGATATCGCGCGATCGGTTATCGCTCGATCCAGCGAGGACCGCGATCGCCCGCCGCGATTGGAACTCTATGAAGCGGACGCTCTGAAATTCTTGAAGCACTTCCGCTTTACCGGCCGCGAGTTGGTTTACTGTGACCCGCCTTACCTGCACTCTACCCGCAAGCGGATGAATCTCTATCGCTTTGAAATGAGCGATAAGCAACACTGCCGATTGCTCGCGATCTTGAAGGCGCTACCCTGCGCGGTCATGATTTCAGGTTATTGGTCGAAGCTCTACTCCGAACAGTTGCAGGGATGGAACACGGCGACTTTCCAGACCATGACGCGCGGAGGCACCCTGGCCACGGAATGGCTTTGGTTCAACTTCGCGGAACCGCTGGCGCTTCACGATTACCGGTATTTGGGGCGGAACTTCCGGGAGCGGGAACGGATCAAGCGCAAAACCCTGCGCTGGAAAAATCGCCTCGCCAGAATGCCATTGCTTGAAAAAAGAGCGATCCTCGCCGCCCTCGAGCTGGCATCGCCAGAAGCACCGAGGGCCGCGGCCCTCGCCAGTTCCGAAGATGCTGCAGGATTTATGCGTTTGGAACCGGCCGCAGAATTGCCTTCTCCGCGCCCTCTGCGTTTTTGATGAGCGCCTGCCCAAGACTTCTGGCGTCTGCCGGTGAGAGTACCAGGGCGGAAGAGTGCATGCCTTCGACCGATTGCACGCTGAGAATCACCATGTAGCGGGTGCCCAGTTGGGCGTGATTCACTTGCATGTTGAGGGCGAGCACGGGTTGGGTGAGAGGCGGGGGCATCCTACCCTGCCGATCTTAAAGCCAAAGTTGGCCCGCAGTGTTCCGCCAGGATGCGATCCCGCTTCAATTGATTGAAGGCAATCTCCAGTACCGCCGGATCGGCGG
>Ga0335085_10001959_pt1 | contig 40402 bp, 42 predicted proteins | sample Lox_Sample_45_FD_206712 | JGI IMG/M metagenome (GOLD analysis project Ga0335085, IMG submission 206712) | Soil microbial communities from Loxahatchee National Wildlife Refuge, Florida, United States - Lox_Sample_4.5 | ecosystem: Environmental > Terrestrial > Soil > Wetlands | place: USA... | reverse complement strand
CCCTTGGCCTCGGCGTCGCGATCGACGAATTCGATCACCGCGCGGGCGGCGTTGTCGCCATAGCGGAACCCGGCTTTCATGATGCGGGTATAGCCGCCTTTGCGCTCCTTGTAGCGCGGGCCAATCACGTCGAAGAGCTTCTTCACCATGGCGGCGTCGCCGAGCTCGGAAACCGCCTGGCGGCGTGCCGCGAGGCCGCCCTTCTTGCCGAGCGTGACGAGCTTTTCCACGATCGGACGCAATTCCTTGGCCTGGGGCAGCGTGGTGACGATCTGCTCATGCTTGATCAGGCTTGCGGCCATGTTGGCGAGCATCGCCATGCGATGCGCCGAGTGGCGGCCGAGCTTGCGATGAACCTTTCCGTGACGCATCGAACTAATCCTCTACTCTGTGTCACGACGGTTCGTCGGACTTTTTGCTCAGGGGGGCTTCCTGCGTTCGCCCAGACAGTCGCGGCCGGTGATGCCGGCCGCGGCCGAAACTCAGTAGTGATCCTCGAAGCGCTTGGCGAGCTCTTCGATATTCTCCGGCGGCCAGCCCGGCACTTCCATGCCGAGATGCAGACCCATCTGCGCCAGCACTTCCTTGATCTCGTTGAGCGACTTGCGGCCGAAGTTCGGCGTGCGCAGCATTTCGGCTTCCGTCTTCTGCACGAGATCGCCGATATAAACGATGTTGTCGTTCTTCAGGCAGTTGGCCGAACGCACCGACAATTCGAGCTCATCCACCTTCTTGAGGAAGGCCGGGTTGAAGGCAAGCTCCGGAATCGCCTCGGCGGCCTCGGCCTTGCGCGGCTCCTCGAACGTGACGAACACGCTGAGCTGGTCCTGCAGGATCCTAGCCGCATAGGCGAGCGCGTCCTCGGGGCTGACCGCGCCGTTGGTTTCGATCGTCATGGTCAGCTTGTCGTAGTCGAGGATCTGGCCCTCGCGGGTGTTTTCCACCTTGTAGGAAACCTTGCGCACCGGCGAATAGAGGCTGTCGACCGGGATCAGGCCGATCGGCGCATCCTCCGGGCGGTTGCGCTCGGCCGGCACATAGCCCTTGCCGGTATTGACGGTGAATTCCATGCGGATCTCGGCGCCCTCGTCGAGGGTGCAGAGCACGAGTTCGGGATTGAGCACGACGATGTCGCCGACGGTCTGAATGTCGTTGGCGGTCACCGTGCCCGGGCCCTGCTTCTTCACCACCATGCGCTTGGGGCCGTCGCCCTGCATCTTGATGGCGATGTCCTTGATGTTGAGCACGATGTCGGTCACGTCCTCGCGCACGCCGGCGATCGAGGAGAACTCGTGCAGCACGCCGTCGATGTGCACCGACTGCACCGCGGCGCCTTGCAGCGACGACAGCAGAATGCGGCGCAGCGCATTGCCGAGCGTGACGCCGAAGCCGCGCTCGAGCGGCTCGGCGACCACGGTCGCCGAGCGCCGCGCATCGCCGCCGGGCACGACCTGCAGCTTGCCCGGTCTGATCAATTCCTGCCAATTCTTCTGGATCGTCACGTTGTCACCCATCGCGTTGCGCGGCGTAACGGCTTCGCGCGCCCCACTCCGCTCCGTGGGGCCGAAATCCGTGTCATGATCGAGCGGCAAATTCTCAATTTCCATCGGTCCGAATGTCCTGTTTCCTATACGCGCCGCCGCTTGCGCGGCCGGCAGCCGTTGTGCGGGATCGGCGTCACGTCGCGGATCGACGTGATCGTGAAGCCGGCTGCCTGCAGCGACCGCAGCGCCGACTCGCGGCCCGACCCAGGGCCCGCTACCTCGACTTCGAGCGTGCGCATGCCGTGCTCCTGTGCCTTCTTGGCGGCGTCCTCGGCGGCGACCTGTGCCGCATAAGGGGTGGACTTGCGCGAGCCCTTGAAGCCCATCGTGCCCGCCGACGACCAGGCGATGGTGTTGCCTTGCACGTCGGTGATGGTGATCATGGTGTTATTGAACGTCGCATTGACGTGGGCGACGCCGGAGGCGATGTTCTTGCGTTCGCGCCGACGGACGCGCGTGGCTTCCTTACCCATTCTGGACCCTTTCAGAGCGGAACCGGTCGCACCGGTTGCCCTCCAGCCCTTCCTTAACCCGGCTCGCTAGCGAACCGGGCAAGCAACGGCGAAATGCGTTATTTCTTCTTGCCGGCAATCGGTTTGGCCGGCCCCTTGCGGGTGCGTGCATTGGTGTGGGTGCGCTGGCCGCGGACCGGAAGCCCGCGACGGTGGCGCAACCCGCGGTAGCAGCCGAGATCCATCAGGCGCTTGATGTTCATGGCCACCTCGCGCCGCAGATCGCCCTCGACGAAGTAGTCGCGGTCGATCACTTCGCGCAACTGCAGCACTTCCTGATCGGTCAGCTGCGACACCCGCCGCGCTTCGGGAATCGACACTTTGTGCATGATTTCCTTGGCCTTAGCCGGGCCAATGCCGTGGATATATTGCAGCGCGATCACGACGCGCTTGTTGGTTGGAATGTTGACGCCAGCGATACGGGCCACGTCAGTTGCTCCCTGTGCAAGCGCGCCGCCAGTGCCCCCGGCCGGCCCGGCTGCTATCTATCGTCTCGAATGTCACCTGAGAAGGCCACAAACGTAAAAAGACAACGCCTGCCTGCCGCCGCGGCTTGGCATCGCTGCTAAATCTCCGACTGGATATTCCAAGCTTATTAATGGATTCCTCGCCCTTTCGTCAACCCGGGCTGGCGAATTCGTGTATAATTTAGCTTACAGGCGGCGCCGACCCGCCTTGGTCCTCGACCCCCGCGCCGGACGGGAGCTGGCGCGTCGCTTGGCCACGCCGGCCGCTCGCCGTTTGCGCGAGGCCCGGCTTGCCTTGCCAGCAGGGATGGCCTTCGCCGGCTTTGATTTTTTTCCTAGGCGGGGCCGTGCCGCCGGCCGCTTGGAGGGCCGCGCCGGCCGCTTCGCCGCTTTGACCGGCTTGCTGAGGGCGGCGTCGATCTGCGCCGTCACCGCCGTGATCGGCGCCATGCCGTCGACCGTGCGCAGCACGCCGCGGCGCCGGTAATACGAGATCAGCGGCGCAGTCTGACGCCGGTAGGCTTCAAGCCGCCGGTGCAGCACCTGCGGATTGTCGTCGCGCCGCAGCTCGTGACCGCGCGCCGTGGTTTCGGCGATGCGGTTTTCGATGCGCTTGATCAGCACTGCTTCGTCGACACGCAGCTCGATAACCGCGTCGAGCGCAAGACCCTGCGCCGCCAGCATGCGGTCGAGCGCCTCGGCCTGGGCCACTGTTCTTGGAAAGCCGTCGAGAATAAAGCCCTTGCGCGCATCCGGCTGCGCGATGCGCTCGCCGACGATCGCCACCACCGCGTCGTCGGGACACAGCTCCCCACGGGCCATGATGTCCTCGACTTGGTGGCCGAGCGGCGTGCCCGCCTTGACGGCGGCGCGCAGCATGTCACCGGTGGAGAGTTGAACAAGTCCGTATTTGGCGACGAGGTGCTGGGCCTGCGTACCCTTGCCAGCCCCGGGCGGGCCCAGCAGGATCAATCTCATCTCCGGCGTCCCCTCAATTTCGACCGTTTGATCAGTCCTTCGTATTGATGCGCCAGCAGGTAACCCTGGACCTGGGCGACCGTATCCATGGTCACGCTGACCACGATCAGAAGCGAGGTTCCGCCGAAATAGAACGGCACTGCCGCGTACGAGATCAGGATTTCGGGAAACAGGCACACCACGGCGAGATAGGCAGCGCCCACCACCGTGATCCGCGACAGCACGTAATCGATGTATTCGGCGGTACGCTCGCCAGGGCGGATGCCGGGAATGAACCCGCCGTGCTTTTTCAGGTTGTCGGCGGTCTCGGTCGGATTGAACACGATCGCGGTATAGAAGAAGGCGAAGAAGACGATCAGCCCGACGTAAAGCGCAAGAAACAGCGGCCGGCCGTGCGAAAGCTGCGTGGTGATCATGGTGAGCCAGCCCGGGCCCTGCCCCGCCGTGAAGTTGGCGACCGTCGTCGGCAACAGCAGCAATGACGAGGCGAAGATCGGCGGAATGACGCCGGAGGTGTTGAGCTTGAGCGGCAGATGTGAGGACTGGCCCTCGAACATGCGGTTGCCGACCTGCCGCTTCGGATACTGGATCAAGAGACGGCGCTGGGCCCGCTCCATGAACACGATGAAGGTGATCACGGCGACCGCCATCACCAGCACGATGAGAATAAGGCCGGTCGACAGCGCGCCCTGGCGGCCGAGTTCGAGCGTGCCGGCGACGGCCGACGGTAGTTGCGCCACGATGCCCGCCATGATGATGAGCGAGGTGCCGTTGCCGATGCCGCGCTGGGTGATCTGCTCGCCGAGCCACATCAGGAACATGGTGCCGCCGGTCAGCGTGATCACAGTGGAGAGGCGGAAGAACAGGCCGGGATCGGTGACGACGTTGGTGGCGCCTTCCAGGCCGACCGAAATGCCGTAGGCCTGAAACGCGGCGAGAAACACCGTCAAATACCGCGTGTACTGGTTGATCGTCTTGCGCCCCTGCTCGCCCTCCTTCTTGAGTTGTTCGAGCGTCGGCGACACCGTCGTCATCAGCTGGATGATGATCGACGCCGAAATGTACGGCATGATGTTGAGCGCGAAGATCGCCATGCGGTGAATGCCGCCGCCGGCGAACATGTTGAACATGCCGAGAATGCCGCCGGCCTGGGAGTTGAAAATCTGGCTCCAGGCGGCCGGGTCGATGCCGGGCAGCGGAATGTAGGTGCCGAGCCGATAGACGAGCAGCGCCCCGAGCGTGAACCAGATGCGCTTCTTCAGCTCTTCGGCCTTGGCCAGCGCCCCGAAGTTGAGATTGGCTGCCAGTTGTTCCGCTGCCGAGACCATGCGCTTCAAGTCCCCTCTTGCGCGCCTCGGCCGGGCTCGCTCCGGCCGGTCACGCCTTGGTCACAGGTAGAAGTCGCGCCCGCCCCGCACAAGGCCGGGCGCGACGCTTGGTCAGGCCGCCTGCTCGCCGGTCTCACGCTTGGGCGCGAGGATTTCGACCGAGCCGCCGGCCTTTTCCACGGCCGCGACGGCCGATTTCGATGCACCGAACACCGCAACCGCGATCTTGGCCTTGATCTCGCCGCTGCCGAGCAGCCGCACGCCGTCCTTGGCACGGCGCAGGACGCCGGCCTTGACCAGTGCCGCCGCATCGATGGTGGCGCCGGCGTCGAGCCGGCCGGCATCGATCGCCTGCTGCAGGCGGCCGAGATTGACCTCGTTGAGCTTGCGCGCGAAGGGGGTGTTCTTGAAGCCGCGCTTGGGCAGACGGCGATGCAGCGGCATCTGGCCGCCCTCGAAGCCCTTGATGCGCACGCCCGAGCGCGCGGTCTGGCCCTTGCCGCCGCGGCCGCCGGTCTTGCCGGTGCCGGAACCGATGCCGCGGCCGATGCGCTTGCGCGATTTGCGGGCGCCGGGCCGGCCAGCGAGCTCATCAAGCTTCATGACTACTCCCCTTCTGTTCACCGTCCGCCTCAAGGGACGAGCGCAGCAAGCCTCGCCGGAGGACGGCCCGGCCCTGTCGGGCCCGCTGATCGCACGGGCGCCTTAGGGTGACGGGACTTGTTACTTCTCCACCACCTCGACGAGATGCGCGACCTTCGCGATCATGCCGCGCGTTGCCGGCGTATCGGCGATTTCGGCGACCCGGCCGATCTTATTGAGCTTCAATCCGATCAGCGTCTCGCGCTGGCTGTGATGGCGCCGCATCGGGCTGCCGATCTGCCTGACGGTGACGGTCTTACCCGCCGCGCCTGCGCTCTTGCCGCTGGCCATCGCCTTCTCTCCCAAATCTCAATCCGCCGCCGCTTCGGCTTCGACGTCGCGGCGGCGCGCCTGCAGCGCCGACACCTTGATGTTCCGCCGCGCCGCCACCGAGCGCGGCGAGTCCTGGCGCTTAAGCGCATCGAACGTGGCGCGCACCACGTTGTAGGGGTTCGAGCTGCCGAGCGACTTCGCCACCACGTCCTGCATGCCGAGCGTCTCGAACACCGCCCGCATCGGACCGCCGGCGATGATGCCGGTGCCGGGCGGCGCGGCGCGCAGATAGACCTTGCCGGCGCCGTGGCGGCCGGACACGTCGTGATGCAGCGTCCGGCCCTCGCGCAACGGTACGCGGGTGAGCCCGCGCTTGGCCGCATCGGTCGCCTTGCGAATCGCCTCCGGCACTTCGCGCGCCTTGCCGTGGCCGAAGCCGACGCGGCCCTTCTGATCGCCGACCACGACCAACGCGGCGAAACCGAAGCGCCGGCCGCCCTTGACCACCTTGGCGACACGATTGATGTGGACGAGCTTGTCGACGAACTCGCTGTCGCGCTCTTCGTCTCGTCGCCGTTCGCGGGGTTCACGCGCCATGATGTTCGACCATTCTGTTCAAACCTCTCGTTCTGCGATCCGGACGGTCGGATGGCAGATGACCGATGTCGGGCTCCATTTGCTTCGCTCTGATCTCCGATATCCGCCGTCCGATCTCCGCCATCAGAAATTCAATCCGCCTTCGCGGGCGGCATCCGCCAGCGCCTTGACGCGGCCGTGATAGAGGTAGCCGCCGCGGTCGAAGATCACGTCCTTGATGCCCTTCTCCTGCGCGCGTTGAGCGATCAGCTTGCCGACGGCCTTGGCGGCATCGACATTGGCGCCGGTCTTCAGGTTCTCCCGCGCGGCCGTCTCGAGCGACGACGCCGACGCGAGCGTGGTGCCCTGCTCGTCGTCGATCAGTTGCGCATAGATGTGCTTCGATGAGCGAAACACCGAGAGGCGCTTGCGGCCATGAGCGGCGCGGGCGAGCATGCCGCGCACGCGCCCCTGCCGCCGCCCGATCCGATCCTTGAGCTTGGTCATCGGCGGCTCCGTTACTTCTTCTTGCCTTCCTTGCGGAAGATGCGCTCGTCGGCATACTTGATGCCCTTACCCTTGTAGGGCTCCGGCGGCCGGTAGTCGCGTATCTCGGCGGCGACCTGGCCGACCTTCTGCCGGTCGGTGCCGCTGATCACGATCTCGACCGGGCGTGGCGTGGCGATGGTGATGCCTTCCGGGATCGGGTAGATCACGTCGTGGCTGTAGCCGAGCGCGAGCTGCAAGTTCTTGCCCTGCACCGCGGCGCGATAGCCGACGCCGTTGATCTCGAGCCGCTGCTCGAAACCCTTGGTCACGCCGGCGATCAGGTTGGCGACGAGCGTGCGCGAGGTGCCCCACTGCGCCCGCGCCCGCTTGGTGTCGTTGCGCGGATCGACCTTGATCTGCCCGCCGTGGAGCGTGACCGCAACGTCGTCCGGCAACACCGCCGACAGCGCGCCCTTCGGGCCCTTCACCTTCACGGTCTGGCCCTCGACATTGGCGGTGATCCCCGAGGGCACCGCGACTGCTTTCTTACCGATACGAGACATGGTCCATCCGTGGTTTCTCGATCCGCGCCGTCAAAACACCGTGCACAGGATTTCGCCGCCGACATTGGCGTCGCGGGCGTCGTGGTCGGCCATGACGCCCTTCGGCGTCGAAACGATGGCGACGCCGAGCCCGTTGTTGATGCGCGGCAGGTTCCTGACCGAGGTGTAGACGCGGCGGCCGGGCTTCGAGATGCGTTCGATGGCGCGGATCACCGGCTCGCCCTCGAAATACTTCAGCTCGATCTCAAGCTCGGCATGACCTTCGCGCTCGACCACCGCGTAGCCGCGAATGTAGCCCTCGGCCTTGAGCACTTCGAGCACGCTCTCGCGCAGCTTCGATGTCGGGCTCGAAACCTTGCTCTTGTTGCGCATCTGCGCATTGCGGATGCGCGACAATAGATCGCCGAGCGGATCGTTCATCGGCATTGTGCGACCCTCCTCACCAGCTCGACTTCAACAGCCCGGGGATCAGCCCTTTCGAGCCCAGATCCCGCAGCGCGATGCGCGACAGCTTGTGCTTGCGATAGAAGCCGCGCGGCCGGCCGGTCACCTCGCAGCGGTTGCGGATGCGGGTCGCCGACGAGTTGCGTGGCAATTCGGCAAGCTTGAGCGTCGCCGCAAAACGATCTTCGACCGGCTTGGTCTTGTCGCGCGCAATCGCTTTGAGCCGCGAACGCCGGCCCGAATATTTCTTGGTCATCCGGCGGCGCCGGTTGTTCTTTTCGATCGAACTCTTCTTCGCCATCGAGTGCTCCTCACTGTCCCGCGTCTGAGGCCGCCATGTGCCTCACTGCCGGAACGGAAAATTGAACGCCGTCAACAAGGCGCGCGCTTCCTCGTCGTTGCGAGCGGTGGTGCAGACGGTGATATCCATGCCCCAGACATCGGTAGTCTTGTCATAGTCGATCTCCGGGAACACGATGTGCTCCTTGATGCCGAGCGTGTAATTGCCGCGGCCGTCAAAGCTCTTCGGGCTCAAGCCGCGGAAGTCGCGGACCCGCGGCAGCGCGATGTTGATCAGCCGGTCGAGAAATTCGTACATCCGCGCCTTGCGCAGCGTCACCTTGCAGCCGATCGCCTGGCCGGCGCGCAGCTTGTAGGTGGCGATCGATTTGCGCGCATTGGTCACGACCGCCTTCTGGCCGGCGATCAGCGCCAGGTCGGCCGCGGCCGCCTCGACCTTCTTGCGGTCGGCGACGCCCTCGCCGATGCCCATATTGATCACGATCTTGTCGAGGGTCGGTATCTGTAGGCGGTTCTTGTAGCCGAACCGTTCGGCGAGCCGGCTGCGGATCTTGTCCTCGAATTCGACCTTGAGCCGCGCCGGCACCTTCGGCTCGGGCTGCCGCGGCGCCGCCGGCTGCTCGCTCTTTGCCTTGGCGGCGGCCTTGTCGCCGCCCTTCGCCGCCTTCGCCGCCTTTGCGCCCTGGTCCGCCTTGGCGGCCTTGTCGGGCCGCTCGGACCCTTCCGGGCGCGGCGGCTTGTCCGGCTTCTTGGCCTTTTTTTCCTCGGTGTCAGCCATCGATCTCAACTCCCGAACGCCTGGCGACGCGCACCTTCTTGCGCTGCTCCCCGGTGCCGACGAACTTGAAACCGACCCGGGTCGGCTTCCGGTCCTTCGGATCGGCGAGCGCAATGTTCGATATATGAATCGGCGTCTCCTTGGAGATGATGCCGCCCTCCTGCGTCGCGCTCTGCTTCTGGTGCCGCTTGACCATGTTGATGCCGCGCACCAGCGCCCGGCCCTCGTCGCGGCGCATCTCGATCACCTCGCCGGTGCGGCCCTTGTCGCGGCCGGCGATCACGATCACCGTGTCGCCCTTTTTGATCTTTGCCGCCATCACAGCACCTCCGGCGCCAGCGAAATGATCTTCATGTGGTTCTTGGCCCGCAATTCGCGCGGCACCGGGCCGAAGATGCGGGTGCCGACCGGTTCCATCTGCGGGTTGATCAGCACCGCGGCATTGCGGTCGAACCGGATGATCGAGCCGTCGGCGCGCTTGATGTCCTTGGAGATGCGCACGATGACCGCCTTCATCACGTCGCCCTTCTTGACCCGCCCGCGCGGGATCGCCTCCTTCACCGAGACGACGATCACGTCGCCGATGGTGGCATATTTGCGCTTGGAGCCGCCCAGCACCTTGATGCACATGACGCGGCGCGCGCCGGAATTGTCCGCCACGTCGAGATTGGTCTGCATCTGAATCATGGGCTGCCCCAATTACTTCCATATCCGGCGCATCGCGGTTACGACGCTTTCTTCTTCTCGCCGCGCACCACCGCCCAGCGCTTGAGCTTGGAGATCGGCCGATGCTCCTCGATCCAGACCATGTCGCCGATCTTGAACTCGTTGTTCTCGTCGTGGGCGTAATACTTCTTCGAGCGGCGGATGGTCTTCTTGAAGATCGGGTGGGTGAACCGGCGCTCGACGCGCACCACCAGCGTCTTGTTCTGTTTGTCGCTCACCACCACGCCCTGCAGGCTGCGCTTCGGCATCTTGAAACCTCGTTAGCTCTTCGGCGCGCGCTTCTGCCGCGCCATGGTCTTGAGCCGCGCGATATCGCGCCGCACTTCGCGGACCCGCGCGGTATTCTCCAGCTGCCCGGTGGCGCGCTGGAAGCGCAGGTTGAACTGCTCTTTCTTGAGTTTGAGCACTTCGTCGTCGATCTGATCGACGGTCATGGTCCTGATGTCGGCGGCTTTCATCTGACGGCCTACTCGCTGATGCGCTCGACGAAACGGGTCTTGACCGGCAGCTTGGCGGCGGCCAGCGCCAGCGACTCCCTGGCGACATCGATCGGCACGCCGTCGACTTCGAACAGGATGCGGCCGGGCTTGACCCGCGCCACCCACAATTCGGGTGCGCCCTTGCCTGAACCCATGCGCACTTCGAGCGGCTTCTTGGAAACCGGCACGTCCGGGAACAGGCGGATCCAAACCCGCCCTGAACGCTTCATGTGCCGGGTCAGAGCGCGGCGAGCGGCTTCGATCTGGCGCGCGGTGATCCGCTCCGGCTCCAAGGCCTTGAGCCCGTATTGGCCGAACGCAAGCGTCGCGGCGCTGGTCGCGGCGCCGTGAATGCGGCCCTTGTGCGCCTTGCGGAACTTCGTTCGCATCGGTTGCAGCATGGCAAATGCCTCGTTCTATCCGGGTCAGCTCTCGCTCATGACGCGTCGCGGCGCGGCCGGCCGGCCTCGCCCTCGGCCATGCGCTTGTCCTGCGCCATCGGATCGTGCTCCATGATCTCGCCCTTGAAGATCCACACTTTGACGCCGCAGGTGCCGTAAGTCGTAAACGCGGTGGCGACGCCGTAATCGACGTCGGCGCGCAGCGTATGCAGCGGCACGCGGCCCTCGCGATACCATTCCATGCGCGCGATCTCCGCGCCGCCGAGCCGGCCCGAGCAATTAATGCGGATGCCGCCGGCGCCAAGCCGCATCGCCGACTGCACTGCGCGTTTCATGGCGCGGCGAAAGGCGACGCGGCGCTCGAGCTGCTGCGCGATCGATTCGGCGACCAGCTGGGCGTCGAGTTCGGGCTTGCGGATTTCGACGATATTGATCACGACGTCGCTGTCGGTAAGCGCGGCGACCTTGCGGCGCAGCTTCTCGATGTCGGCGCCCTTCTTGCCGATGACCACGCCAGGCCGCGCCGAATGGATGGTGACGCGGCACTTCTTGTGCGGCCGCTCGATCACGATCTTCGACACCGCAGCCTGCTTCAACTCCTTCATCAGCGCTTCGCGGATCTTCATATCCTCGTGCAACAGCGAGCCGTAGCTCGTCTTGCCGGCATACCAGCGCGAATCCCAGGTCCGGTTGATACCGAGACGAAGCCCGACCGGATTAACCTTCTGACCCATCGTCCTCTCCGTCCTCAGCTTGCCGCGGTCTCGACCTCACGCACCACGATGGTGAGGTTCGAGAACGGCTTGAAGATTTTTCCGACCCGGCCGCGGGCGCGCGGTTCGTGGCGCTTGAGCACCAGCGCCTTGCCGACATGGGCCTCGACGACCATGAGTTCGTCGACGTCGAGGTCGTGATTGTTCTCGGCGTTGGCGATCGCCGATTCCAGGCACTTCTTCACGTCGCGGGCGATGCGCTTGCGCGAAAATTCCAGGTCGGCCAGCGCCATCGCCACCTTCTTGCCGCGGATCAGCTGAGCCAACAGGTTCAGCTTCTGCGGGCTCACGCGCAGCATGCGCGACACCGCCTTGGCCTCGTTGTCGGCGAGCGCACGCTCGCGTTTCTTCTTGCTCATGGCACCACTCAGCGCATCACGATGAACTTGCGGCGGGCGCCGGCGCTGCGGCGCCGCCCTCGCCCGACCCGCCGGCGCGCTTGGCCTTGCGATCCGACGAATGGCCGTAGAACGACCGCGTCGGCGCGAATTCGCCGAACTTGTGCCCGACCATCTCCTCGGTGACGATCACCGGAATGTGCTTCTGGCCGTTATAGACGCCGAAAGTGAGCCCGACGAATTGCGGCAGGATGGTCGAACGGCGGGACCAGATGCGGATCATCTCGTGGCGTCCGGATGCGCGGGCGGCATCGGCCTTCTTCAACAGATAGCCGTCCACGAACGGACCCTTCCAAACCGAACGCGTCATGATTGCTCCTGTGGGTCCCTACTTGGCCTTCTTGCGCGCATGGCGGCTGACCATGATGAACTTGGTGGTGCTCTTGTTCTTGCGGGTCTTCATGCCCTTGGTCGGCTTGCCCCACGGCGTCACCGGATGGCGGCCGCCGCGGGTACGCCCGCCGAGCGGATGATCGACCGGGTTCATGGCCTCGCCGCGGACATGGCCGCGCCAGCCCATCCAGCGCGAGCGCCCGGCCTTGCCGATCGAGACGTTCATGTTGTCGGGGTTCGACACCGCGCCGATGGTGGCGAGGCAGCGGCCATGCACCAACCGCTGTTCGCCCGAATTCAGGCGCAAGATCACGTAGACGCCGTCGCGGCCGACGATCTGCGCATAGGTGCCGGCCGAACGAGCGATCTGGCCGCCCTTGCCGATCTTCAGCTCGATATTGTGCACGATGGTGCCGACCGGAATGTTGGCGAGCGGCATGGTGTTGCCGGGCTTCACGTCGACGTACTCGCCGGACACGACGGTGTCGCCGACCGAAAGCCGCTGCGGCGCCAGGATGTAGGCGAGCTCGCCGTCTTCGTACTTGATGAGCGCGATGAAGCCGGTGCGGTTCGGATCGTATTCGAGCCGCTCGACCTTGGCCGGCGCGTCGAACCTGCGGCGCTTGAAATCGACTCTGCGGTAGGCCTGCTTGTGGCCGCCGCCGCGATAGCGGCTGGTGATGGAGCCGGAATTGTTGCGGCCGCCGCTCGATTTCTTGCCCTCGGTCAGCGCTTTGACCGGCGCGCCAGCGTGCAAGCCGGAACGGTCGACGAGGACCAGCTGGCGCTGGCCGGGCGTGACCGGATTGTAGGATTTGAGTGCCATCGCCCGCTCCTTACAGCCCCGTGGTCACGTCGATCTTCTGACCCTCTTCAAGGGTCACGATAGCGCGCTTGGTGGTCGACTGCAGGCCGAACCGGCCCTTGAATGCCTTCCACTTGCCGCGGCGGCGTAGCGTATTGACGCTCTTGACTTTGACGTCGAACAGCTTCTCCACCGCCTCCTTGATCTGCGGCTTGGTCGCCTTGAGCGCGACTTTGAAGATGACCTTCGAATGCTCGGACGCGTTGGTCGCCTTTTCGGTAATCACCGGCGACAAGATCACGTCGTAATAGCGCGGATCGCTGGTCGTCATTTGAAGCGCGCCTCCAGCGCATCGACCGCAGCACGGGTCAGCACCAGCTTGTGCCGGCGCAAAATGTCGTAGACGTTGATGCCGGCGATCGGTAGCACGTCGATGTTCGGAATGTTGCGGGCCGCAACGCGCACGCTGGCCGCGACTTCGGCGCCGTCGACGATCAGCGCGTTCGACAGGCCCAGCTTTGCGAAATGGCCGCGCAGCGCCTTAGTCTTGGCTTCCTTGACGTCGAGCGCCTCGATGACGACGATGCCGTCGTCCTTGGCCTTGGCCGACAATGCGTGCTTGAGCGCAAGCGCCCGCACCTTCTTCGGCAGGTCAATGGCGTGGCTGCGCGCCAGCGGGCCGAACGAGCGGCCGCCGCCGCGGAACAGATTGACCCGCGCCGAGCCGTGCCGCGCCGAGCCGGTGCCCTTCTGCCGGTACATTTTCTTGCCGGTGCGGTTGATGTCGCCGCGATTTTTGACCGCGTGCGTGCCGGCCTGCCGCTTGGCGAGCTGCCAGACGACGCAGCGGTGAATGATGTCGGCGCGCGGCTCAAGGCCGAAGATGGCGTCCGATACCGTGACCGAGCCGGACGTCTTGCCGTCTAGCGAGGTGATTTTCAGTTCCATGTCAGGCGCCCTCCTTGGTCTCGGAGGCCGGCTGGGCGGCAGCCTCCGCGGCCAAAACCGCCGCGGCTTCGGCGAGCCTGAACTTGCCGGGCTTCGGCGCCCCCTCCGGCAGCCTCTTCTTCACCGCGTCGCGCACGGTGATCCAGCCGCCTTTGACGCCGGGCACCGCGCCTTCGACCAGAATGAGGCCGCGCTCGACGTCGGTCTGCACCACTTTGAGATTGAGCGTGGTCACCCGATCGACGCCGAGATGGCCCGCCATTTTCTTGTTCTTGAAAGTCTTGCCCGGATCCTGGCGGCCGCCAGTCGAGCCGTGGGAGCGATGCGAGATGGAAACGCCGTGACTGGCGCGGAGCCCGGCGAAGTTCCAGCGTTTCATCGGGCCGGCCCAGCCCTTGCCGGTCGAGGTGCCGGTCACATCGACGTATTGGCCGACGACGAAATGGTCGGCGGTGATTTCGGCGCCGACCGGAATGAGCGCGTCCTCGTTGACGCGGAATTCGGCGAGCTTACGCTTGGGCTCGACCTTGGCGACGGCGAAGTTGCCGCGGTCGGCTTTATTCGTGCGCTGCACCTTGCGGACGCCGGCGCCGAGCTGCAGCGCCACGTAGCCGTTCTTTTCCTTGGTGCAGTGGCCCACCACCTGGCAATTGGCAAGCCGCAGCACCGTGACCGGCACGTGCTCGCCGGCCTCGGTGAAAAGCCGCGTCATGCCGACCTTCTGCGCGAGCACTCCGGAACGCATTGTCCAAATCCCCTCCGCGCCTCAGAGCTTGATCTCGACGTCGACGCCGGCGGCCAGATCGAGCTTCATCAGCGCATCGACCGTCTGCGGCGTCGGATCGACGATATCGAGCAAACGCTTGTGCGTGCGCATCTCGAACTGCTCGCGGCTCTTCTTATCGATGTGCGGCGAGCGGTTGACCGTGAATTTCTCGATCCGCGTCGGCAGCGGGATCGGCCCGCGCACCTGCGCGCCAGTGCGTTTGGCCGTGTTGACGATCTCGCGCGTCGACGCATCGAGGATGCGGTGATCGAACGCCTTCAATCGGATGCGTATGTTCTGGCCGTTCATTGTTGTCTCTGCCTCGTCATGGCCGGGCTCGTCCCGGCCATCCACGTTCCTTTTGCCGTCTCATTAAGTCGTGGATGCCCGGCGCAAGGCCGGACATGACGACACTTCTCCGTTATTCCAGAATGCTCGCGACCACGCCGGCGCCGACGGTGCGACCGCCCTCGCGGATGGCGAAACGCAGCTTCTCCTCCATGGCGATGGGCACGATCAGCGTGACTTCCATGGCGATGTTGTCACCCGGCATCACCATCTCAGTGCCTTGCGGCAGCGTCACCACGCCGGTCACGTCGGTAGTGCGGAAGTAGAATTGCGGCCGGTAGTTGGTGAAGAACGGCGTGTGGCGGCCGCCCTCCTCCTTGGTGAGGATATAGGCCTCGGCCTTGAACTTGGTGTGCGGCTTGACAGAACCCGGCTTGCACAGAACCTGCCCGCGTTCCACCTCTTCGCGTTTGGTGCCGCGCAGCAGACAGCCGACATTGTCGCCGGCCTCGCCCTGGTCGAGCAGCTTGCGGAACATCTCGACGCCGGTGACTACGGTCTTCTGCGTCGGCCGGATGCCGACGATCTCCACCTCCTCGCCGACCTTGATGACGCCGCGTTCGATGCGGCCGGTGCAGACCGTGCCGCGGCCGGAGATCGAGAACACGTCTTCCACCGGCATCAGGAACGGCTGGTCCTTCGGACGCTCCGGCTGCGGGATGTACTCGTCGACAGCCTTCATCAGTTCGATGATCGAATTCTTGCCGAGCGTGTCGTCCTTGCCTTCGAGCGCCATCAGCGCCGACCCCTTGATCACCGGGATCTTGTCGCCGGGGAAATTGTACTTGGAGAGCAGCTCGCGAACCTCGAGCTCGACGAGTTCGAGCAGTTCGGGGTCGTCCACCATGTCGACCTTGTTGAGATAGACGACCAGCGCCGGCACGCCGACCTGACGAGCGAGCAGAATATGCTCGCGGGTCTGCGGCATCGGGCCGTCGGCCGCGCTCACCACCAGGATCGCGCCGTCCATCTGCGCGGCGCCGGTGATCATGTTCTTCACGTAGTCGGCGTGGCCGGGGCAGTCGACGTGGGCGTAATGGCGCTTGTCGGTCTCGTACTCGACGTGGGCGGTGGCAATGGTGATGCCGCGCGCCTTCTCCTCCGGCGCCTTGTCGATCTGATCATAGGCGGTGAACTGGGCCTGGCCCTTCTCGGCCAAAACCTTGGTGATCGCCGCCGTCAACGTCGTCTTGCCGTGATCGACGTGGCCGATCGTGCCGATGTTGCAATGCGGCTTGGTGCGCTGGAATTTTTCCTTGCCCATGGGACTCTCCGTTCCGGCTTTCTATCCTTGGTTAAATTTCGATCAGGCAAACTTCGCCTGCACTTCGTCGGCGATGGCTTTCGGCACCTCCGCGTAGTGATCGAACTGCATGGTGAACGTAGCGCGCCCCTGACTCATGGAGCGCAGGTTGTTGACGTAGGAGAACATGTTGGCGAGCGGCACCATCGCGGTGATGACGTTGGCGTTGCCGCGCATGTCCTGGCCCTGAATCTGGCCGCGCCGCGAATTGAGGTCGCCGATGACGGAGCCGGTATAGTCCTCCGGCGTCACCACCTCGACCTTCATCACCGGCTCGAGCAGCACCGGGCTGCCCTTCTGCAGGGCTTCGCGCAGCGCCGCGCGCGCGGCGATCTCGAACGCCATCGCCGAGGAGTCGACGTCGTGGGCGGCGCCGTCGATCAATGACACCTTCAGGTCCACCACCGGAAAGCCGGCGAGCACGCCGGCGCCCGTGACCCCTTCAAGGCCTTTCTCGACCGCGGGGACGAATTCCTTCGGCACCGCGCCGCCGACCACCTCGTTGGTGAACTCAAAGCCCACGCCGGGAGCGCCGGGCTCAGCGGTGATCTTGACCCGCGCAAACTGGCCGTGGCCGCCGGTTTGCTTCTTGTGCGTATAATCGACCGTGGCCGGCCGGGTGATCCTCTCGCGATAGGCAACCTGCGGCGCGCCGATATTGGCTTCGACCTTGTAGGTGCGCTTGAGGATGTCGACCTTGATGTCGAGGTGAAGCTCGCCCATGCCCTTGATGATGGTCTGGCCGGACTCCGGATCGGTGGAGACGCGGAAGGACGGGTCCTCGGTGACCAGCTTGGCCAGCGCCACACCGAGCTTTTCCTGGTCGGCTTTCGACTTCGGCTCGATCGCGATCTCGATGACCGGATCGGGGAATTCCATCTTTTCCAGGATCACCGGCTTCTGCGGATCGCACAGCGTGTCGCCGGTGCGCACTTCCTTCAATCCCGCCAGTGCGACGATGTCGCCGGCGAACGCTTCTTTGATATCCTCGCGGTTGTTGGCGTGCATCAGCAGCATGCGGCCGACGCGTTCCTTGCGATCCTTGGTCGAGTTCAGGACCCCGCTGCTGCTCTGCAGCGTGCCGGAATAGATGCGGCAGAAGGTGATGGTGCCGACGAATGCGTCGTCCATGATCTTGAATGCCAGGACGGCGAGCGGCTCGGTGTCCGAGGGCTTGCGCTCGACTTCGTTGCCCTTGAGGTCGACACCCTTCACCGCCGGCACGTCGATCGGCGACGGCAGGTAGTCGACCACGGCATCGAGGAGCGGCTGCACGCCCTTGTTCTTGAACGCGGAGCCGCACAGCACCGGGAAGAAGGTGCCGGCAATGGTGGCCTTGCGGATGAGACGTTTTAGCGTGGCTTCGTCCGGCTCCTCGCCCTCGAGATAGGCGGTCATCGCGTCGTCGTCGAGCTCGACGGCGGCTTCGATCAGCCTCTCGCGGTATTCCTTGGCCTGGTCGGCAAGCTCGGCCGGAATGGCGATGTCGTGATATTTGGCGCCGAGCGTCTCCTCGTCCCAGACCACGCCGACCATCCGCACCAGATCGATCACGCCCTTGAACTGGCTCTCGGAGCCGATCGGCAATTGGATGGCGACGGGCTTGGCGCCGAGCCGGTCGACGATGTCCTTCAGACATTGGAAGAAGTCGGCGCCGATCTTGTCCATCTTGTTGCAGAAGACGATGCGCGGCACGCGGTATTTGTCGCCCTGGCGCCACACCGTCTCGGTCTGCGGCTCGACGCCCTGGTTGGAATCGAGCACGCAGACGGCGCCGTCGAGCACGCGGAGGCTGCGTTCCACCTCGATGGTGAAATCAACGTGGCCGGGCGTGTCGATGATGTTGAGCCGCTTGCCGCCCCAGAGCGCCGTGGTCGCGGCCGACGTAATCGTGATGCCGCGCTCCTGCTCCTGCTCCATCCAGTCCATGGTCGCGGCGCCTTCGTGCACCTCGCCCATTTTGTGGCTCTTGCCGGTGTAATAGAGAATGCGCTCGGTCGTCGTGGTCTTGCCGGCATCGATGTGCGCCATGATGCCGAAGTTGCGGTAGTCTTCGATCGGATGGGTGCGGGGCATGGGGGAAATTTCCTTCGCTGTCTTAGGCTTCACCAGCGATAGTGAGAGAACGCCCGGTTGGCCTCCGCCATCCGGTGGGTGTCCTCGCGTTTCTTGACTGCGTTCCCCCTGTTATTGGATGCATCGAGCAGTTCGGCAGAGAGCCGCTCGGTCATCGTCTTTTCGTTGCGCTCGCGCGCGGCCGCAATGATCCAGCGGATGCCGAGCGCCTGACGCCGCGAGGTGCGGACCTCAACCGGTACCTGGTAGGTGGCGCCGCCGACACGGCGCGAACGGACTTCGATCGACGGCATGACGTTGTCGAGCGCCTGCTCGAACACCGCAATCGGGTTCTGCCGGGTCTTGCCTTCGATCATGTCGAGGGCACCGTAGACGATCGTCTCCGCCACCGACTTCTTGCCGGCATGCATCACCGAGTTCATGAACTTCGTGACCACGACGTTCGCGAATTTCGGATCCGGGAGGATTTCGCGCTTTTCTGCCCTGTGGCGGCGGGACATTTCGTTATTTCCTTTGTCTTGCGTTCCTTAAAGACGCAAAACGACCCATTACTTGGGTCGTTTTGCTCCATATTTCGATCGCCGCTGCTTGCGGTTCTTTACGCCCTGGGTGTCGAGGACGCCGCGCAGAATATGGTAGCGCACGCCGGGCAGATCCTTGACGCGGCCGCCGCGGATCATGACCACCGAGTGCTCCTGCAGGTTATGACCTTCGCCCGGGATGTAGCCGATGACCTCGAACCCGTTGGTCAAGCGTACCTTGGCGACCTTGCGCAACGCCGAGTTCGGCTTCTTCGGCGTCGTCGTGTAGACGCGGGTGCAGACACCACGCTTCTGCGGGCTCTGCTGCAGCGCCGGCACTTTCTTCTTCGCGTGCTGCGTTACCCGCGGCTTGCGGATCAGCTGATTGACCGTCGGCATCGCTTGCCAAACTCTCCATTGCGGGCTGGTGCCCTCTGCCTTTTTGGGCCTTCGCCCTTTTTGCCGCGCGAAACCGCTCGCGCAAACGAAACGGCGCCATCCGCCTTCGGCTGCGGAAGGGCGCTGCAAATTCGCAGAGGACCGCGCTGCTTGTGGCCCGCGGTCGTGCGGCTCAGTCAGTCTGACTTTCCGAAGTCAGAGGCAGCGTTTGAGCTTGCTTGTGTCGAGGCGTCGCGCCGAGTCCCGCCTTACCCGCGGGGAAAGCCATGAAAGCTACGCAATTTCAATCGCTTAGCTTAAGACCCGGCATGCCGTTCCGACCGGCGAAGCTCACCGCCTGCCGAAAAGTGCGCGGTATCTATCGGTGGTACCGCCCGAAGTCAAGCGTATCTGGGCATAAAAGCGCGATGGCGCAAGCACATCGGCGCTTTTTGCTGGCGAGCTTTGCGCTATGCCGGCGCCATGCCCTTGTCGCGGATGATGCGCACCGCCTCGGCCGAGCCGAGGAACGCCACGAAGGCGCGCAGGTCCGGCCGGTCGGCGACTGCCGCAGCACGACCGGCGGCATAAAGCACGTAGTTTCTCAATTCGCTCGGCAGCGGGCCGACCAAATGGGCGCCCTTGACCGGCTGGTTTTCGATGATCTGCTGCATGCCGATCTCGGCCTCGCCGGAAGCGACGACTTCGCCCACCGGGCGGCCGACGGCGAACACCGTCTTGTCCTTCATTGCCGCTGCCAGGCCGAGCCGCTCCAATAGGTCGGCGACATAAAGGCCGCTCGGGCCTTTGCTGTAGGAGATCGAAGTCGCTCGCCGCAATGCGGTCTTGAACGCGTCGACCGTGCCGATGTCCGGCGCCGGCGCGCCGGTGCGGACGATGAAGCCGACCAGCGAGCGCACGATGTCGGCTTGCGAGCCGGCGGCGATCCTGCCCATCGCCGCAAGCTGATCGAGCTCCGGCCGCGGCATCAGCGCCAGATCGAACACGGCGCCGTCCTCGATTTCCTGTTTCAGGACGCGCGTCAGGGCAAAACGGACCGCGACCCGGCAGCCGCTTGCCTGCTCGAACAACGGCACTGCCTCGGCAAGAAAGCGCCGCATGGCGCCGCCACTGAGGACGTCGATCTCGGTTGCGTCCGGCATGCGCGTTTTGCCTCCCCGATCCGGCGCGACTCGGTTTATCATCCCGCCGTTCGCTGGTCCTAAAGCAGATTAGCAGTGGGTCCGGTGCCGGCGAGCGGCCCTTCCCGTCTACCGTGCACCAAGAGACTAGGCTGCTCTGGATACTTGACCCCGCAAACTGTGCTAGCCTTCGTCTGCAGGCGTGTCGCGGGTGAGGGGACGTCGCGTGTCCAGCGCTTCTGACTTGTTTCACTTTGTCATGATCAAGCCGTCGCACTACGACGACGACGGCTATCCCATTCAGTGGGTGCGGTCGGCTATCCCCTCCAATACGCTGGCTTGCCTTAATGCCCTTGCCGAGGATGCGCACCGGCGCCGGGCGCTTGGCCCTGACGTTGACATCCGCCTGCACACCTTCGATGAAACCAACCGGCGGATTCGGCCCGACCGTATCATCCGCACCATCCGTCGCCAGGGCGGGCGCGCCCTGATCGGCCTGGTCGGCGTGCAGAGCAACCAGTTTCCGCGCGCCGTCGATCTGGCGCGGCCGTTCCTGGACGCCGGCCTTCCCGTCTGCATCGGCGGCTTCCATGTCTCCGGCTGCATCGCCATGCTGCCCGAATTGCCCGCCGACATCCGCGCCGCGCAGGCCATGGGTATCTCGCTGTTCGCCGGCGAATCCGAGGACGGCCGCCTCGACACCGTGCTGCGCGACGCCCATCGCGGCGAGCTCAAGCCGCTCTACAATTACATGGACGACCTGCCGTCGCTCGTCGGCGAGCCGCCGCCGTTCCTGCCGCGCCAGCATGTCAAACGCACCTCGGGCTCGCTCTCCAGCGTCGATCTCGGCCGCGGCTGCCCCTACCAATGCTCGTTCTGCACCATCATCAACGTGCAGGGCCGCAAGAGCCGCTTCCGCACGCCGGACGACCTCGAGCGCATCGTCCGCGAGAACGCCGCGCAGAACATCCACCGCTTCTTCATCACCGACGACAATTTCGCCCGCAACCGCGACTGGGAAGTCCTGTTCGACCGCCTGATCGAGCTGCGCAACGGCGAATTCCCGAAACTCGGCTTCACCATCCAGGTCGATACGCTGTGCCACAAGATCCCGAACTTCATCGAGAAGGCGGCTGCGGCGGGCGTGCGCCGCGTCTTCATCGGGCTTGAGAACATCAACCCCGACAACCTCATCGCCGCGAAGAAGCGGCAGAACAAGATCACCGAATATCGCGAGATGCTGCAGGCCTGGCGCAACCACGGCGCCATCACCTATGCCGGCTATATCCTCGGCCTGCCCGCGGACAGCAAAGCCTCGATCCTGCACGACATCGACATCATCAAGCGCGAACTGTCGATCGATATTCTGGAATTCTTCTTCCTGACGCCGCTGCCGGGATCGGAGGATCACAAGCGCCTTGCTGCGCAAGGGGTATGGATGGACCCCGACATGAACAAATACGACCTCAATCACCGGGTCTCGCATCACGGCACGATGAGCGACGCGGAATGGGAGGACGCGTACCTCGCCGCCTGGGCCGCCTTCTACACGCCTGAGCACGTGCGCACCATCCTGCGCCGCGCCGCGGCGAGCCCGATCGGCCGGCCGAAAACGACGCTCTCGACGGTGCTGTGGTTCTATCTGATGCTTGCCTTCGAGGGCGTGCATCCGCTCGAAGGCGGCGCCTTCCGCCGCAAATTTCGCCGCGACCGCCGCCCCGGCATGAAGCGCGAAAGCCCGCTCGTGTTCTATCCGCGCTACGGCTTCGAGATCCTCGGCAAGGTGCGGGGCTATTGGCGGGTCTACCGCCGATTGAAGAAGATCCTCGACGAAACGCTGCAAGCGCCCGACCGCTACACCTACAGCGACAGCGCCATCGCCCCGCCGCAGCGGGACGAATTCGAAACCATGGCGCTCTACCACGAGACTGCCGGCGGCGAAGCGGCGCTGGCGCGCAAACGCCGCGAGGACGCGATCCGCGCCGGCTTCGCGGCGCACGAGCCTATTCCCCTCGCGGCGCCGCAATCGCCGGATGGCTTGGTCCGCGTAGGCTAAGCGGCTTTTTTCCGACTGTCTTTCAATAGGCCGAGCTGCGTCAGGCTCTCGGCGGTCGAGGTCAGCGCCTCCTCGCACGAGCGCGGCGCCCAGCCCAGCATGCGCCGGGCCTTGGCGCTCGTGGCGTTCTTGAACTTGCCGAGTTCCGGCAAAATCTGCCGCACCGCCGGGTCGCGCAAGGCGGCGATCCGCACCAGCCAATTCGGCAATTGCCGGGTCGGCACTCGTCGCGCCGCAGCACCGAGACGATCCTTGAGGACGCGGCCGATCTCGCGAATCCACATGAAATCGCCGGCCATCGCCAGGAAGCGCTCGCCTTTGGCGGCCGGATCGGTCATGGCGCGCAGATGCAGATCGGCAACGTCGCGGGCGTCGACGACGCCGAAGCAAAGCCGCGGGCAGCCGGGCATGGCGCCGTCCATCAGCCGCTGCACCAGAAGGATCGAGGTCGCATAGTCGGGCCCGAGAACCGGACCGAAGACGCCAACCGGATTGACGACGGCAAGCTCGAGCGCGCCGCCCTCCTTGGCGATGAAGTCCCAGGCCGCCCGCTCGGCCAGGGTCTTCGATTTCACGTAGGCGGTCACGTCGTCGCCATCGGGATCGGTCCAGCTCGCTTCGTCGAACGGCGCGGCCTGCTCTGGGTGGCCATATCCGATCGCGGCAAAAGAGGACGTCAGCACCACCCGCTTGACGCCGGCGTCGCGCGCCGCGCGCAACACGCGGAGCGCGCCTTGGCGCGCCGGCACGATCAATTCGTCCTCGTGCTTGGGCACATCGGCGGGGAACGGCGAAGCGATGTGCAGGACGTAGTCGCAGCCGGCAACCGCTTGCGGCCACGCCGCATCGCTCTCGAGATCGGCGGCGGCAAACGACAGGCGATTGCCGGGCTCGGCACCGCCCGCTTTGAGGAGGGCGCGCACCTCGCTTTCGCGCTTGAGGTTGCGCACGGTCGTGCGCACCTGATGGCCTGCCGCGAGAAGCTGCAGGATGCAATGACTGCCGATGAACCCGGAGCCGCCGGTGACCAGAACCGTGCTCATTGCCGCCTCCTGTTCTTCTGTCCAAAATAGGCAGGGCGCATGAAACGGAAAGGCCGCCACACGGCGGCCTTTCCAAATCTTTTCGCTTGCGTGCCGGCCGTTATTCCGCCGCCGGCAGGGCCGCGGGCTCGGCCGCCGCCGCCGCGGCCTTCGCCGCCGCCTCCTTCTCGCGCTCGGCGAGGATGAGCTGGTCGCGCTTGATGGCGACTTCGCGCAGCCGGTTCATCATCGCGCCGGTGCCCGCCGGGATCAGCCGACCGACAATGACGTTCTCCTTGAGGCCGTCGAGCGTGTCGGCCTTGCCCGAAACCGCGGCCTCGGTGAGCACGCGGGTCGTCTCCTGGAACGACGCCGCCGAGATGAACGAGCGGGTCTGCAGCGAGGCCTTGGTGATGCCGAGCAGCACCGGATGCGCGCTCGCCGGCTTCTTGTCTTCCGCCGCCGCACGCACATTAACCTCGTCGAACTCGATCTTGTCGACCTGTTCGCCCTGGATCAGATCGGTCTCGCCCGGTTCGTCGATCTCGACCTTCTGCAGCATCTGCCGCACGATCACTTCGATGTGCTTGTCGTTGATGCTCACGCCCTGGAGCCGGTAGACCTCCTGGATCTCGTTGACGAGATAGCCGGCAAGCTCCTCGACCCCTTTGATCGCCAGGATGTCGTGCGGCGCCGGATTGCCCTCGACGATGAAGTCGCCCTTCTCGATCACGTCGCCGTCCTGCAGGTGGATGTGCTTGCCCTTGGGGACGAGATACTCCCTCGGCTCCTCATCCTTGCTGCTCGGCTCGATGGTGATCCGCCGCTTGTTCTTGTAGTCGCGGCCGAAGCGCACCGTGCCGGAGATTTCGGCAATGACCGCCGATTCCTTGGGCCGCCGCGCCTCGAACAGCTCGGCGACGCGCGGCAGACCGCCGGTGATGTCGCGGGTCTTGGCGCTTTCCGTGGGGATACGGGCAATGACGTCGGCGGCCTTCACCTTCGCGCCCGGATCGACCGAGATGATGGCATCGACCGCCAGCATGTAGCGGGCTTCGCCGCCACGGCTGAGTTTCAGAATCTTGCCGTCCTTGCCCTTGATGACCAGCGCCGGACGCAGGTCCTGCTGGCCGCGGGCGGAGCCCGAGCGCCAATCGATGACCACGCGCTTGGCGATGCCGGTCGACTCGTCGAGCGTCTCAGTCATCGACTGGCCTTCGACTAGGTCTTCAAAGCCGACCGTGCCCTCGACCTCGGTGAGGATAGGACGCGTGTACGGATCCCATTCGGCGATCCGCTGGCCGCGCTTGATGTGCTGGCCATCCTCGACCTTGAGCCGCGCGCCGTACTGGATGCGGTGCACGGCGCGCTCGGTGCCGTCCGGATCGGCGACGGCGACGATCAGGTTGCGGCCCATCGCGATCAGATCGCCCTCCGAATTGCGGGCCACGTTCAGATTCTTGATCTTGACCGTACCTTCGAAGTTCGACTCGACGAACGACTGCTCGGAAATCTGCGCCGCGCCGCCGATGTGGAACGTGCGCATGGTGAGCTGGGTGCCCGGCTCGCCGATCGACTGCGCGGCGATGACGCCGACGGCTTCGCCCATGTTGACCGGGGTACCGCGGGCGAGATCGCGCCCGTAGCACTTGCCGCAGACGCCGCTCGACGTCTCGCAGGTCAGCACCGAGCGGATCTTCACCTCCTGCACGCCGGCGACGACCAGGCGCTCGACCTGCTGCTCTTCGAGCAGCGTCCCGTTCGGCACGAGCATCTCGTTGCCCGACGGGTCGCGCACGTCCTCGGCGGTGGTGCGGCCGAGGATGCGGCTCGCCAGCGAGGCCACGACCTGGCCGGCATCGATGATGGCGCGCACCTTGATGCCGCGGGAGGTGCCGCAATCGTCGTCGGTGATGATGCAGTCCTGCGCCACGTCGACGAGACGCCGGGTCAGGTAGCCCGAATTCGCTGTCTTCAGCGCGGTGTCGGCAAGTCCCTTGCGCGCGCCGTGGGTCGAGTTGAAGTACTCGAGCACCGAGAGGCCTTCCTTGAAGTTGGAGATGATCGGGCTCTCGATGATCTCGCCCGACGGTTTCGCCATCAGGCCGCGCATGCCGGCAAGCTGGCGCATCTGCGCCGGCGAGCCGCGGGCGCCGGAATGCGCCATCATGTAGATCGAGTTCACCTGTGCTTCGGCGCCCTTCTCCGTCGCCGGCTTGGCGGCGGAAATTTCGCGCATCATCTCGTCGGCGATCTTCTCGGTGCACTTCGACCAGGCATCGACCACCTTGTTGTATTTCTCGCCCTGGGTGATCAGGCCGTCATTGTACTGCTGCTCGAACTCTTTGACCTGCTCGCGCGTATCCTCGACGATCTTCCGCTTCGAGTGCGGCACGACCATGTCGTCCTTGCCGAACGAAATGCCGGCCTTGAACGCATGATGGAAGCCGAGCGCCATGACGCGGTCGCAGAAGATCACGGTCTCCTTCTGCCCGCAGTGGCGGTAGACAGTGTCGATCATGCTGGAGATTTCGCGCTTCGTCATCAGCTTGTTGACGAGGTCGAACGGCACCTTGAGATGTTTCGGCAACACTTCGCCGAGCAGCGCGCGACCGGGCGTGGTCTCGCGGAGCTTGCGCACCGACTTGCCGTTCTCGTCGACGCCTTCCCAGGAATACTTAATCGGGGTGTGTAGCCCGACCTTATTTTCCTGCAGCGCGTGCTCGACTTCGCTGATGTTGCGATAGAAGCCCTGCACCACGTTCTTCTTCTTGCGATCGCGCTCCAACTGCTCCTGTGAATAGAGCTCAAGCTTCCATCTTCGCGGATCGTTCTTGTCCTCGATCGACAGATAGTAGAGGCCGAGCACGATGTCCTGCGACGGCACGATGATCGGCGAGCCGTTGGCCGGATGCAGGATGTTGTTGGTGGACATCATCAGCACCCGGGCCTCAAGCTGCGCCTCGAGCGACAGCGGCACGTGCACCGCCATCTGGTCGCCGTCGAAGTCGGCGTTGAACGCCGCGCAGACCAGCGGATGCAGTTGAATCGCCTTGCCTTCGATCAGGACCGGCTCGAACGCCTGGATGCCGAGGCGGTGCAGCGTCGGCGCCCGGTTCAACAGCACCGGGTGCTCGCGGATCACCTCGTCGAGAATGTCCCAGACCTCGGGCTTCTCCTTCTCGACGAGCTTCTTCGCCTGCTTCACCGTCGTCGACAGGCCCTTGGCGTCAAGCCGCGCGTAGATGAACGGCTTGAACAGTTCGAGCGCCATCTTCTTCGGCAGCCCGCACTGATGCAGCTTCAGCTCCGGGCCGACCACGATGACCGAGCGGCCGGAATAGTCGACGCGCTTGCCGAGCAGGTTCTGGCGGAAGCGGCCCTGCTTGCCCTTGAGCATGTCGGCAAGCGACTTCAGCGGTCGCTTGTTGGCGCCGGTGATGACGCGGCCGCGACGGCCGTTGTCGAACAGGGCGTCGACCGCCTCCTGCAGCATCCGCTTCTCGTTGCGGATGATGATATCGGGCGCGCGCAGCTCGATCAGCCGCTTCAGCCGGTTGTTGCGGTTGATGACGCGGCGATAGAGATCGTTGAGGTCGGACGTGGCGAAGCGGCCGCCGTCGAGCGGCACCAGCGGCCGCAGGTCCGGCGGGATCACCGGCACGTGGGTCAGGATCATCCATTCCGGCTTGTTGCCGGACTGGATGAACGCCTCGATCAGCTTGAGCCGCTTGGCGAGCTTCTTCGGCTTCAACTCCGAAGTCGATTCCGCGATCTCCTTGCGCAGATCGGCCGCCATCTTCTCAAGATCGAGCGCTTTCAGCATCTCGCGGATCGCCTCGGCGCCGATCATGGCGGTGAAGCTGTCGGCGCCGAGCTCGTCCTGCGCCTTGACGTAGTCCTCCTCGCTCAGCAGCTGACGGTCCTTGAGCGCGGTCAGCCCGGGCTCCAGCACCACGTAGTACTCGAAGTAGAGAATTCGCTCGAGGTCCTTGAGCGTCATGTCCAGCAGCAAGCCGATGCGCGAGGGCAGCGACTTCAGGAACCAGATATGGGCGACCGGGGCCGCAAGCTCGATATGGCCCATGCGCTCGCGCCGCACCCGCGACAACGTGACCTCGACCGAGCACTTCTCGCAGATGATGCCCTTGTACTTCATCCGCTTATACTTGCCGCACAGGCACTCGTAGTCCTTGATCGGCCCGAAGATGCGCGCGCAGAACAGGCCGTCGCGCTCGGGCTTGAAGGTGCGGTAATTGATGGTCTCCGGCTTCTTGATCTCACCGTAGGACCACGACTGAATCTTCTCCGGGCTCGCGATCGAAATCCGGATCTGATCGAACACCTGAGCCGGCGTCTGCGGGCTGAAAAGATTCATCAATTCTTGGTTCATCGCGTTCTCCGCTTGCCGACCGTGTCGGCCGCTGTCGTCATTCTCTTTATCCCGTCATGCCCGGGCTTGACCCGGGCATCCATGCTGCCTCGCCGCCATGGATTGCCGGGTCGAGCCCGGCAACGACGATTGTTTTACCTACTCCGCCGCCTCGGCCACTTCGCCGCCGCCGCCGCGCTGCTGCTTGGAATTGTGCAGCTCGACGTTGAGGCCGAGCGAGCGCATCTCCTTCACCAGCACGTTGAACGATTCAGGAATGCCGGCTTCGAAAGTGTCGTCGCCGCGCACGATCGCCTCGTACACCTTGGTACGGCCGGCGACGTCGTCCGATTTCACCGTCAGCATTTCCTGAAGGGTGTAGGCGGCGCCGTAGGCTTCGAGCGCCCACACCTCCATTTCGCCGAAGCGCTGGCCGCCGAACTGCGCCTTGCCGCCCAGCGGCTGCTGGGTGACGAGGCTGTACGGGCCGATCGACCGGGCGTGGATCTTGTCGTCCACGAGGTGATGCAGCTTCAGCATGTAGATGTGGCCGACCGTGACCTTGCGGTCGAACGAGTCGCCGGTGCGCCCGTCATAGAGCGTAACCTGGCCGGAATGATCGAGGCCAGCGAGATCGAGCATGTGCTCGATGTCCGCCTCTTTGGCGCCGTCGAACACCGGCGTCGAAATCGGCACGCCGTGGCGCAGATTGGTGCCGAGCTCGATCAGGCCCTTCTCGTCGAGCGACTTGATGGTTTCGTCGTCGCCATAAACCTTCTTGAGCAGCTCCTTGAGCGGCTTGGCATCTTTCTTGGCGCCGTAGAGATCGACCGCGTGGCCGATCTTCAAGCCCAGGCCGGCGCAGGCCCAGCCGAGATGGGTTTCGAGAATCTGGCCGACATTCATGCGGCTCGGCACGCCGAGCGGGTTGAGCACGATATCGACGGGCGTGCCGTCGGCGAGGAACGGCATGTCCTCGACCGGCACGATCTTCGACACCACGCCCTTGTTGCCGTGGCGGCCGGCCATCTTGTCGCCGGGCTGAATCTTGCGCTTCACCGCGACGAACACCTTGACCATCTTCATCACGCCGGGCGGCAATTCGTCGCCGCGCTGCAGCTTCTCGACCTTGTCGAGGAAGCGCTGCTCGAGCCGCTTCTTCGATTCGTCGTACTGCTTCCGGATAGCCTCGATCTCCGCCATGACCTTGTCGTTCGGCGAGGCGAACATCCACCACTGCGAGCGCGGATATTCGTCGAGCACCGCACGCGTGATCTTGGTGTCCTTCTTGAAGCCCTTCGGCCCGGCAATGCCCTGCCGGCCCTCGAGCAATTCGGCGAGGCGGCCGTAGACGTTGCGGTCGAGAATTGCCTGCTCGTCGTCGCGGTCCTTGGCCAGCCGCTCGATCTCTTCGCGCTCGATGGCGAGCGCGCGCTCGTCCTTCTCGACGCCGTGCCGGTTGAAGACGCGCACTTCGACGACGGTGCCCTGCACGCCCGGCGGCACGCGGAGCGAGGTGTCGCGCACGTCGGAGGCTTTTTCGCCGAAGATGGCGCGCAGGAGCTTTTCCTCCGGCGTCATCGGGCTTTCGCCCTTCGGCGTGATCTTGCCGACGAGGATATCGCCGGCGCGGACCTCGGCGCCGATATAGACGATGCCGGCCTCGTCGAGATTCTTCAGCGTCTCTTCCGAGACGTTGGGAATGTCGCGGGTGATCTCCTCGGGACCGAGCTTGGTGTCGCGCGCCATCACCTCGAACTCTTCGATGTGGATCGAGGTGAAGACGTCGTCCTTGACGATGCGCTCGGACAACAGGATCGAGTCCTCGAAGTTGTAGCCGTTCCACGGCATGAACGCGACCAGCACGTTGCGTCCCAGCGCCAGCTCGCCGAGGTCGGTCGAGGGACCGTCGGCGATGATGTCGCCCTTCTTCACCTGGTCGCCAACCTTCACCAGCGGCCGCTGGTTGATGCAGGTGTTCTGATTCGAGCGCTGGAACTTCATCAGCCGGTAGATGTCGACGCCGGGCTTGGTCGGGTCCGGCTCGTCGGTGGCGCGGATGACGATACGGGTGGCGTCGACCTGATCGACCACGCCGGTGCGGCGCGCCGCGATGGCGGCGCCGGAATCGCGCGCCACCACGCCCTCCATGCCGGTGCCGACGAACGGCGCCTCGGCATGCACCAGCGGCACCGCCTGCCGCTGCATGTTGGAGCCCATGAGCGCCCGGTTGGCGTCGTCGTTCTCGAGGAACGGAATGAGCGCCGCAGCCACCGAAACCAGCTGCTTCGGCGACACGTCCATGAAGTCGACCTTATCCGGCGGAATGAGCTGTACGTCGCCGGCATGGCGTACGACGACGAGATCGTCCGTGAAGCGCCCGCGCGCGTCGATGGCGGAGTTCGCCTGGGCGACGGTGTAACGGCCTTCCTCCATCGCCGAGAGGTACACCACCTCGTCGGTGACGCGGCCGTCCTTCACTTTCCGGTACGGCGTCTCGACGAAGCCGTACTTGTTGACCCGCGCGTAGGTGGCGAGCGAATTGATCAGGCCGATATTCGGCCCCTCCGGCGTCTCGATCGGGCAGATGCGGCCGTAATGGGTCGGGTGCACGTCGCGTACTTCGAAGCCGGCGCGCTCGCGCGTGAGCCCGCCGGGACCGAGCGCCGACAGGCGCCGTTTGTGGGTGATCTCCGACAGCGGATTGGTCTGGTCCATGAACTGCGAAAGCTGCGAGGAGCCGAAGAACTCGCGCACCGCGGCGGCCGCCGGCTTGGCGTTGATCAGGTCCTGCGGCATCACCGTGTCGATGTCGACCGAGGACATGCGCTCCTTGATGGCGCGCTCCATGCGCAACAGCCCGATGCGGTACTGGTTCTCCATCAATTCGCCGACCGAGCGCACCCGGCGGTTGCCGAGATGGTCGATATCGTCGATGTCGCCCTTGCCGTCGCGCAGATCGACCAGCGTGCGGATCACCGCGATGATGTCATCCTTGCGCAGCACGCGCACGGAGTCCTCGGCGTCGAGATCGAGCCGCATGTTCATCTTGACGCGGCCGACCGCGGAGAGGTCGTAGCGCTCCGGATCGAAGAACAGCGACTGGAACATCGCCTGCGCCGTATCGATGGTCGGCGGCTCGCCCGGGCGCATGACCCGGTAGATGTCGAACAGCGCGTCCTCGCGCGTCATGTTCTTGTCGACGGCGAGCGTGTTGCGGATGTAGGCGCCGACATTGACGTGATCGATGTTGAGCAGCGGCAATTCCTTGTAGCCGGCCTCGCTCAGCGTCTTGAGCGTCTTGTCGGTGATCTCCTCACCGGCTTCGGCGTAGATTTCGCCGGTCTTGGGATTGACCAGGTCCTCGGCGATGTAATGGCCGATCAATTCCTCGTCGGTCATCCGCAGCGCCTTCAGCCCCTTCTCGGCGAGCTGCCGGGCCTGGCGTACCGTGAGCTTCTTGCCGGCCTCGAGCACGACCTTGCCGGTGTCGGCATCGACCAGGTCGGCGACCGCCTTGTAGCCGCGCAGCCGGTTGGCATCGAACGGCACGCGCCAGCCTTCCTTGGCGCGTTTGTAGAGCACCTGCTTGTAGAAGGCGTTGAGGATCTCCTCGCCGCTCATGCCGAGCGCGTAGAGCAGCGACGTGATCGGGATTTTCCGCCGCCGGTCGATGCGCGCATAGACGATGTCCTTGGCGTCGAACTCGATGTCGAGCCAGGAGCCGCGGTAGGGAATGATGCGGGCGGCGAACAGGAGCTTGCCCGAAGAGTGGGTCTTGCCCTTGTCGTGATCGAAGAACACGCCGGGCGAACGGTGCATCTGCGAGACGATGACCCGCTCGGTGCCGTTGACGATGAAGGTGCCGTTATTGGTCATGAGCGGGATGTCGCCCATGTAGACATCCTGCTCCTTGATGTCCTTGACCGACTTGGCGCCGGTTTCCTCGTCGATATCGAAAACGATGAGCCGCAGCGTGACCTTGAGCGGGGCGGCGTAGGTCATGCCGCGCTGGCGGCATTCGTCGACGTCGTATTTGGGCCCCTCGAACTCGTATTTGACGAATTCGAGCATCGACGTGTTGGAAAAATCGGAAATCGGGAACACTGACTTGAACACGGCCTGCAGGCCTTCGTTGGGCCGGCCGCCCTGCGGCTCCTTGACCAGTAGGAATTGGTCGTAGGATGCCTTCTGAACCTCGATGAGGTTCGGCATCTCCGCGACTTCCTCGATTTTTCCGAAAAACTTGCGAACGCGCTTCCGACCGATAAACGTCTGCGCCATTATGTCCTCTCGTTCAATCCAACCATCGGCCTCGAAGCCAAAGGCCCAAAGCCTTGCCGCGAACCACCCGGGCTCGCGGCATTGGGGCGATCGAGACGACTCTCCAGAGGGCCGCCATCCATCGCGACCGTCGGGACAGGCGTCGAACCGCCCTGATCTTCTGCGATTCGGCCGACAAAACCGAGTCGCCCGCTTACGCTAACCGCTGGCATTTGCGGCGATTCCCGGCATTCGGCCGCCGAAATCCCCGCTTTTCTCCGCATCTTGTGGCCGGACTTGCGCCGGCCGTTCACGCTGCAGCTTATGCGTCCCCCGGGACACGCTCGCCCAAGGGGCTTCGGCTTAAGTAAGCATTGCTTACTTAAGCTCAACCTTGGCGCCGACTTTTTCCAATTGCGCCTTGATCTTGGCGGCGTCGTCCTTGTTGACGCCTTCCTTGACCGGCTTCGGCGCGCCTTCGACCAAGTCCTTGGCCTCCTTCAATCCGAGGCCGGTGATGGCGCGGACTTCCTTGATGACCTCGATCTTCTTGTCGCCGGTCGCGGCAAGGACCACGGTAAATTCGGTCTTTTCCTCTGCGGCGGGCGCTGCAGCGCCGGCAGCCGCGGGGCCGGCGGCAACCGCCACCGCAGCCGCGGCCGAGACGCCCCACTTCTCTTCCAGGAGCTTGGCGAGTTCCGCCGCCTCGAGCACGGTGAGGCTGGAAAGGTCGTTCACGATTTTCTGCAGATCAGCCATGACAATGGTCCTTCGGTTCTAAGCCTTGAGTTGCAGCTCTTTAGTGCTTCAGGCGGCAGCGGCGCCCTCGCCGCTCTTTGCGGCATAGGCTTGCACGACCCGGGCAACCTTGGCGGCGGGCGCATTCACCACCTGCGCGATCTTGGTGGCCGGCGCCTGGATCAGGCCGATAAGTTTGGCCCGCAATTCGTCGAGAGAGGGCAGCGCGGCCAGCGCCTTGACTCCATTCGGGTCGAGCGCGGTCGTGCCCATTGCTCCGCCAAGGATGACGAACCGCTCGTGCGCCTTGGCAAAATCGACCGCCACCTTCGGTGCCGCGACCGGATCGCCGGAAAACGCGATCAAGGTCGGCCCTTTGAGCAACGAGGCGATCGAAGCGACGTCGGTGCCTTCGAGAGCGATTCTGGCGAGACGGTTTTTCGCGACCTGCACGCTCGCTCCAGCCTGCTTCATCTGCCGGCGCAGGGTCTGCATCTGGACGACCGAAAGCCCGGAATAGTGCGCGACAACCACTACCTTGGTGGTCTTGAAGACCTCGCCAAGCGCCGCGACCATGTCAGTTTTTGCCGCGCGATCCACCGTTCTCTCCGGTTTGGCGGTGGCCCGTTGCGGGACCGCCGGGGTTGATGCCTTGCACCTGCCCCCCGGCAAGGCTTGGCTTGCCGGGCCGTCGAGGTCAGAACCGAAGCTCCCCTCTGCCTTGCCGCCCCGCAGCAGGGGGGACAAGGAACAAAGGGATACCTTCCAGCCTTCGCCCGTCTATGCTGGCTCTTGCGAATTAAGCCGTCGCCGGCGCCCGCAGTCTCGGACAGGGTTGCGTCTACCCAAAATACCCTAAGGCTCATCGTCTCCTAGGAAATCCGTGCCCGGATCGAGTCTAAGAGTCGTCTGTCCGTCAGGTCTTCGAGAAGCGCACAAAGGCGCGCCGACAAACGGGCCAGCACGCCCATGGCTTTTTATTAGCCGATTGCCGCGGGCTTGCCAAGCCCCTCTTGCCAAGCCCCTCTTGCCTGGCCTTCGGCCGGACCTTGCGGACGACCATTTGCAGCCTAGCGATCCAATTCTCACATTCGCATCCCGGTTCGGTAGGGTATCGTGCGAATGTTAGAATCAAAGGACCACTAGAAAAACATGAGCGCTAGTGGAGCTTTGGATTTGATATTCGCTTCGCGAGCTCACGGCTGGGTGGGTAGCGAATGTCAAATCCGCTCCACTAGCATCTACCGCCAAACACGCCGTGGAGGAAAGGCATGCCCGGCAGCGTCGACCGTATTCTGACCACCCATGTCGGCAGTCTGGTCCGGCCGCCGAAACTCATCGCCTTTTGGCGCTCAATCGAAGACGGCAAGCCCTACGACGCGGCAGCCTTCGAAGCCTGCCTTACGGAATCCATAGCCGAGGTCGTGCGCCGGCAGGCCGAGACCGGCATCGACATTGTCAGCGATGGCGAGTTCAGCAAGGGCGCCAACTGGGCGTTCTACGTCCACAAGCGGCTGACCGGCATCACGGTGCGGCCGGCGACGGCAGACGAAGCCAAAGACCCGATGGCCTCCATGGGCGGCGGCCGCGACCATGAGGCGTTTCCGGAATTCTATGCCGAATATGACGCCGCGACCGGCCTAGGCAAGCGGCTCGGCAATCGCGTCGTCGTCAACGGACCGATCCGGTACCTGCCCGAGCAGGTCGGGCGCGACATAAAGAACCTGAAGGCGGCGGTCGCCGAGGCCACGGACGAGCATGCCTCGCTCGCCGCCTTTCTGCCGGTCGTCGCACCGGCGAGCGCGTTGCCCGGCGCCAAGAACGAGTACTACAAGGATGAAGAGGCGTTCCTTACCGCGCTCGCCGACGCGCTGCACCAGGAATACAAGGCAATCGTCGCCGCCGGCCTCTACGTGCAGGTCGACGACGCCTTCCTGCCTTACATGCACGAGCGCATGGTGCCGCCGATGACGAACGCCCAGTACCGGCGCTGGGCCCAGCTTCGCATCGACGCCCTTAATCACGCGCTCAAAGGTATTCCCGAGGAGCGCTCGCGCTATCACATCTGTTGGGGCAGCTGGAACGGCCCCCACGTCTACGACGTACCGCTCAAGGACATTATCGATCTTTTGCTGCAGGTGCGGGTCGGCGCCTATTCCTTCGAGGCCGCCAATCCCCGCCACGCCCACGAGTGGCGGGTGTGGGAGACCGTCAAGCTCGAGCCCGGCAAGATTCTGATCCCCGGCGTCATCAGTCACGCCACCAACGTGGTCGAGCATCCGGAGCTCGTCGCCGAGCGCATCGTCCGGCTGGCGAAAATCGTCGGCCGCGACAACGTCATGGCCGGAACCGATTGCGGTTTCGCGCAAAGCCCGTTCGCGCGGCGTGTCCATCCGACCATCATGTGGGCGAAGCTAAAGGCGCTGGCCGAAGGCGCGCGGCTGGCAACCAAGGAGCTGTGGCGGAAGCGCCGAGCGGCCTGAGACAAAGACACTACGACCCCGTCATGGCCGGGCACAGCCCGTCGCGGACGGGCGTGAACGCCCTTTCGCCCGGCCATCCACGTCTTTGCTATCTCGCAGGTCCTGAGACCTGGATGCCCGGCACATAGGCGAGCGAAGCGACGCCGTTCTTCGAACGGCGATGGCCGGGCATGACGATGAATAATGGCAGCCGGTTTAGTGTGCCTGTTGCGTCTCGGGGAACAAACTCGCCGGCACAACCTTCACGCCCGGCCCCATGGTCGAGGAGATCGCGACCCGATTGATGAAATGGCCCTTCGCGCCTTGCGGCCGCGACTTCTGCACCGCATCGGCGAACGCGCGGATGTTCTCGATCAGCTTCTCCTGGCTGAACGACGCCTTACCGATGCCGGCCTGGACGATGCCGGCCTTCTCGGCGCGGAACTCGACCGAGCCGCCCTTGGCGCCCTTGACTGCGCTGGTGACATCCATCGTCACGGTCCCGACTTTCGGGTTCGGCATCAGGCCGCGCGGGCCGAGCACCTTGCCGAGGCGGCCGACCAGCGGCATCAGATCAGGGGTCGCGACCACGCGATCGAAGTCGATGGTGCCGCCCTGCACCTTTTCCACCAGATCCTCGGCGCCGACCACATCGGCGCCGGCGGCCTTGGCCTCGTCGGCCTTGGTGCCGCGCGCGAACACCGCGACACGGACGGTGCGGCCGGTGCCGTTCGGCAGGTTGACGACGCCGCGCACCGCCTGATCGGCATGGCGCGGATCGATGCCGAGATTCATTGCCACTTCGATGGTCTCGTCGAATTTCGCCTTAGCGCGTTCCTTGATCATCTTCACCGCTTCCTCGAGCGGATAGAGCTTCTCGCGGTCGACGCCCTCGCGCGCCTTGACGGTGCGTTTGCCAAGCCGGCTCATGACTTCACCTCCAGCCCCATGGAGCGCGCGGACCCTTCGATCATGCGCATCGCCGCCTCGATGGTGTCGCAGTTCAGGTCCTTCATCTTCTGCTCGGCGATTTCGCGCACCTGTGCCTTGGTCACCGAGCCGGCCACGTCGCGGCCGGGCGCCTTCGAGCCGCTCTCAAGCTTGGCCGCCTTCTTGAGGAAGTGCGACACCGGCGGCGTGCGCAACTCGAAGGAAAACGAGCGGTCGGCATAGACCGTGATCGTCACCGGGATCGGCGCGCCCTTCTCGAGCTTCTGGGTCTGCGCGTTGAACGCCTTGCAGAACTCCATGATGTTCAGCCCGCGCTGGCCGAGCGCGGGCCCGATCGGCGGCGACGGATTGGCCGCGCCGGCCGGCACCTGCAATTTGACGTAGCCGGTGATTTTCTTTGCCATTCGCAACTCCTGTCAGTGGTACGGATTTCGACGGCTGGCGACCGCCTCACCTCCCACGTTCGGACGACGGACAACAGACGACAGACGACGGATTGGTCTGTGTCGCTCTTGTTCTGTCCTCTGTCGTCCGTCCTCCGTCGTCTGACTACAGCTTCTCCACCTGACCAAACTCCAGCTCCACCGGCGTGGCGCGGCCGAAGATCGACACCGCGACCTTGAGGCGCGAGCGCGCTTCATCGACCTCCTCGACGGTGCCATTGAACGATGCGAACGGCCCGTCCGAGACCCGCACCTGCTCGCCGACTTCGAAGGAGACCGACGGCTTCGGCCGCTCGATACCCTCCTGAACCTGATGGATGATGCGCTCGGCTTCCGCGTCCGACAGCGGCATCGGCTTGTTGTCGGAGCCGAGGAAGCCGGTCACCTTGGGCGTGTTCTTGATGAGATGATAGGCCTCGTCGGTCAGTTCCATCTTCACCAGCACATAGCCCGGAAAGAACTTGCGCTCGGCGTCGACCTTGCGGCCGCGCCGCACCTCGACGACCTTCTCCTTGGGCACAAGGATTTCCTCGAACTGGCCGGAAAGGCCGCGCTGCTTGGCCTGCTCGCGGATCGATTCGGCGACCTTGTTCTCGAAGTTCGAGTAGGCGTGGATGGCGTACCAGCGGGCAGTCATATGAAGAAATCCGGATGGTGAATGATGCCTCGGGCGGCACTCAGGAGGTGATACCGAGCAGGAGGCTGACGCCGAACCGCATGACCTGATCGGCCAGCAGGAAGAAGATCGCCGCGATAAAGACCATCACGAACACCATCATGGTGGTCACGGTCGTCTCCTTGCGCGTCGGCCAGGTGACCTTTTGCGTCTCGGCCCGCACTTCCTGCAGAAACTTGAATGGATCGATCTTTGCCATTGCTCGTCTAAATAGGCAGTCCCCGCCCGCTTTTCAGGAGGAGACCGGTACGCCGCTTCCTTTGGGGAAATGTTCGCTGCGGAAGTCCGTTACCGGGCCGCTGGCGATGCCGTCTTCCTACTGCCGGGCGGTTGTAGCGTCAAGAGTGCGAAGGGGCGGCCTATAACCGTGCCGAACCGTCCCAGCAGAACGCGTGTCATTTGCGCAACAGGCGGCCAAGAACTGAGGACCCAATGCTATTGGCCTTCCGATTTGGCCGTTCGCCGATTGCCGGTCGCAGACCATCGCCTTAGCATCCGCCAAGGCGATGGCGTGCGTGGCGGGGTGGTAGCGTGGACGCGGGGGCGAAGAATTGCGTCGGCGGCCGACGGTTGCGCCAGCTTCTGGCCTCCACTTCCGTTGCGGCGCTCCTGATCGGTGTTGGCACGCCGGCTGCCCTGGCTGACGGGGTGTGCATTTCCCAAAACGGCGGAACGACTTCCGCGGTGACCAACGCCGCCGCCGCCGTCTGCATTGAAGTCTTCAATGGCGCCACAGTGACCGGCAACGTCGTCAACACCGCCACCGGCGTCATCACGGCGAACGGAGGCAGCGCGCCGGACAAAACTGGAATTACCATCAACAACGCATCGATTGGCGGCTCGATCGTCAATGCCGGCCATATCTCTGCCTCGGCTAGCGGCATCGCGGTCATCAATGCGATTGTTTTCGGTGGCATCCGCAATTCCGGCACCATTTCGGCAGGCGGCACCGGCATTTTCATCGACAACGTCTCGACCTTCGCCGGCGGCGTGACCAACTCGGGCACGATCTCGGCAGGGGGTGTCGGCATCGCCATTGGCCCCGCCGCTTTTTTTGTGTCGACGTTCGATGGCGGCATCAGCAATAGCGGCGTGATTGCCGCGCGCACCGGCATCTTTGTCGGCCAGGGCGTTACTACGTTCGCGGGCGGCATCAAAAATCACGGCACGATCACGGCGTCCGATGACGGCATCTTCGTCTTCGGCGGTCTCGGCGCCGGCAACCCCATTGCCAACTTTTCCGGCGGCATCAGCAACTCAGGGACGATTTCGGCAGGCCACACCGGCATTTTCGTCGACAACGTCTCCACCTTCGTCGGCGGCGTGGCGAACTCAGGCACGATCTCGGCTAGCGATATCGGCATCGCTGTTGGTGTCGGACGGTTGTTCGTGTCGACTTTTCTCGGCGGCGTGAGCAACAGCGGGCTGATTGCCGCCCGCACCGGCATCCTTGTCGGCCAAGGGGTGGCAAGCTTTTTCGGTGGCATCAGCAACAGCGGCACCATCTTGGACTTCCCCGGGGGCGGGGGAATCCTGGTGGACGGCCCCAATATATTCTCCGGCGGCATCAGCAACAGCGGCAGCATTGCCGGCGTTGTCGGCATGTTCGTCGACAATGTCTCGACCTTCTCCGGCGGCATCAGCAACAGCGGCACGATTTCGGCGAGCATCTTCGGGATCCAAATCGGTCCGGCTGTAGGGTCCCTCTCGACCTTCCTCGGCGGCATCAGCAACAGCGGCACCATTTTGGCGCACAACACCGGCATCTATGTCGGCAGCGGCGTTACAAACTTCTCCGGCGGCATCGCCAACACCGGCACGATCTCGGCAGGCCGCACCGGCATTTTCGTCGACAGCGTCTCGACCTTCGCCGGCGGCATCGTCAATTCCGGCACCATTTCGGCCAGCGCTCACGGCGTCGGCATTTACGTGCTCAACGTTTCGAAGTTCGAAGGTGGCGTCACCAATTCCGGCACGATTTCGGTCAGCAATCTTGGTGCCGGCATCGCCGTCGCCGCCACCGCGTTTTCCGGCAACGTGGCGAACAGCGGCCAGATCGTCGGCGGCCATACCGGCATCTTCATTTGCAGCTGCGTCACCTTCGCCGGCGGCGGCATCAGCAATACCGGCACGATCACGGCGCATACCGGCATCTTGGTCGAGAATTCCGGTCCGGTCAGTATGTTCAACTCCGGGACCATCGCCGGCACCGGCGGCACCGCGGTCGACCTCACCTTAGCCAGCGGCGGCAACACCTTCACGCTGGGGCCGGGCTACAGCATCACCGGCAACGTGCTCGGCTTCGGCAGCGACACCTTCCAGCTCGGCGGCAGCGGCAGCGGCAGTTTCGATCTGTCCAGCATCGGCTCAAGCCAGCAATACCAGGGCTTCACCGCCTTCAACGTGGTCGGCGGCACCTGGAGCGTCAGCAACACTTTCGGGCAGAGCCAGACTTGGAACGTCAACGGCGGCATCCTCGCCGGCACCGGCACGCTCGCTTCGGTGAACGTCAACAACGGCGGCGCGCTCGAGCCGGGCCAGATCGGGGTGCCCGGCACCTTCATGACGCTGACCGGCAATCTGGCGTTCCAGTCGGGCTCGCTGTTGATCATCACGCTCAATCCGACGACCTCGACGCGGGTCGATGTCGGCGGCACGGTGACGCTTGGCGGCACGCTTGAATTGATCCTGCTGCCGGGGAACTACAGCAACAAGACGGTCTATACCATCATCGATCCGCCGGGAATCAGCGGCTCGTTCAGCAGCAGTTTTGTTCTCGGCCTGCCAGGGTTTACGGCAACTCCGTTCATTACGCCGACCGGCGTCGATGTCAGGCTCACGGCGAGCCTCGGCAACGGCGGGCCGCCGCTGCCGGTCAACCAGCAGAACGTCGCCACCGGGATCAACAACTTCTTCAACAATGGCGGCACGCTGCCGGCCGGCTTCCTCAGTGTCTTCGGCCTGAGCGGCAGCAGCCTTGTTGGCGGTCTGGCGCAGTTGGACGGCGAGGTCGCGGCCGACGCGCAGGTCGGCGCCTTCCAGCTGATGGACCAGTTCCTCAACCTGATGCTCGATCCGTTCGTCTACGGCCGGCTCGGCGGCGGCGCGGGCGGCGGGGGCGGCGGCGG